>Ga0206126_10002667_pt1 | contig 18976 bp, 13 predicted proteins | sample Helgoland_Spring_5_FD_148621 | JGI IMG/M metagenome (GOLD analysis project Ga0206126, IMG submission 148621) | Pelagic subsurface seawater microbial communities from Kabeltonne, Helgoland, North Sea - Helgoland_Spring_Bloom_20160412_1 | ecosystem: Environmental > Aquatic > Marine > Epipelagic ...
GTTGTGATAATAGTCATCATAAAATTTCTGATCGCCAAGAAGATGTTTTGAAGAGGGAAGATAACAACACGGCCAAACACGGCAAAGATAATCAATGTAAATAGAATTTGCTACTTGGAACTTACATATAATATCTTCAACCTCCTTATTTTCATAACGGTCTTTCTTTATATCTTCCCACTCTGGCCATAAATCCTGTGGTTCTAGCTTATACTCCTTTCCATGATAAGTGAAAGGTTCAACATCCATTCGATTTGAATACTGATATGTGAACTTATGAAAACCATATTGTTTTGATAGTTTCTGTGCATCCTCAAGTTGATGTTGATTATGTTTGAATATAATCATCCTCCACTCTGCTTGTCCCCCAGCATCAATAAATGCAATTGCGTTTTCTATAATCTTGTCGTAATTTGCATTTATTCTATAGAGGGGTAGTGCATCATGAAGTCCATCCAAACAGAATACTACTCGACTTCCCGCACTCTTACTATAGAGTTTTCCTAACTCAGACCACCACTCTTTTGATCTCAGTGACCCATTAGTACTAAGCAATATCCTTGCTCCGTTTTCAATTATATATTGGCTAATCTCATAGAAGTTGCTACTGGCAACATTCTCAGAAACAGTTCCATAGAATTTTATCAATCCTACATTACCAATATTGTCAAACGATGTTTTGAAATCATCTAAAGACATTTGATAGTTATCCAGAGTTGGTAGGGGATTACCACTAGTATCAGGATTCTTTTGTAACACACCGTCCTTAATTGTATTACGAGCGCACTGAGGACACATTAAATTACAAATGTTGTTCAACTCATAAGATGCATCAACTGGTTTAGTTAGATCAATCATCAATCTCTTTCAATACATCTTTACCAAACTGTTTAACTAGCGACCGCCTCATGAGTTCCTTACGTTCTTTGTTAAATCCCCCATGCATAATAAAATGAAACCTGTTCTCATTTGAACTGTTTAGGGCTTCGTGATTTACTCCATTGTCAAACCAGAACCCAGTACAATTTTCAAACGGCAGTTCTTCTTTTGTATCTGTGCGCCTCAGATAACAATTTTCAGGTTGATAGAACGCAAGATTGATTGCACCAGCGATATTTCTTACTCGACCTTCTTTTATTCTTTGCTCAGATGCATCATTGTGGTCTACAATAGCACCACCCGGCTCCAATAACATAAACCGCAAACGTCTGTAAGACTTATGTGGAAAGTCTTCCAACCATCTCTTAGTCTCAGGTGCGACCTCTGCAATCTCAGTCCACCCCCAATCAACATCATTTTCAGAAAAACCATGACCCTCTGGATTTTTTGTGTGATGCCACCCTAGTGATGGGTCAGAACCTTTCTCCACAAAACTATGTATGGCCGCAGAACACCAACCATCTCCGTCACCGTATCTATGATCTACAAAGAACCCCTCATCATATACTGCTTGTGACTCTTGAATACAAACCTCTGGTATCTCTATATCAATCTTGAGATACCAAATATCATTATCTCTACACCAATCTACAATCTGTTTATGTTTCATCTACCAATTACCATGAATCGTTTCATACCATTATTTAGTTCTTTTGTTCCAGAATACATTATATCAACAAGTTCAGCCTGTTCTGCCAGTTCATCTGGACCACTAACACAATTTATATGATCATCCCACTGTTCATCATCTGTTGATTGCAAGACATAGAGATAATTTTTATTTTCATTTAATTTACGAAACCTAGACATAGGATACATATGTTCACAAGATGTATTAATTACTAAATCAAAATTTGCTGTTGAAACTGGTTTATACATAACATCATGCAATTTACATTCATAGAAACACTTTTGTTCAGAAATATTATGCATCTTATATCTTTTATTAAACTTATAACTAAATTTTATAACATCAGGATCAATTTCCAAGTTAAGTATGTATTTTACACCAAGTTCATCAACCAACAAAGGATTAATAAAATTTGCATACCAACCTGCTATAAGAAGAACCCTATCAATATTGATACCTAGATTTACAATCTCTGAAACTAACCAAAGTTTACTTTGTAATTGGGAGTATGTTGATGCATCTCTAATTCTTTTCATACATTGTTTATAATCTTCTTTATCTGCCAATGAAAGAGCAGACTTCCAATCTTCAGCTGTATCAACCGTAAATTTTATATGATCTACCACAGTTCTTTTATCTCATCAGTATTAACGCCCTCAGTTTGAGAACTATTATTAAACAAACAAATTTTGTGGTCTTCTCTTATTTTCTTTTTCTCCATGTCATGTGGAAAAATATTTCCCTTGTACCATGAATATATATCTCCCTGTGGAAATCCCCGCAAAAATCCTCCATCTTCTTTCCAAGGGTCATACCAGTGGTGTGCAAGATAATTATCTAAGCTTGGTGATGTAAAGAAAACCACTTCGGGATGTTTCACAACATGATCCCATACAGGCATCATCTGACCCTTCTTCCATACTATGACTGATGAATTAAGAGGTGTTGACTTATGCTTTGCATAGTTTTGCTTAACAGTATGAATATCATTCCACCAGCCACGAACAATCCATGGCTTGTCGTTAGGTAAATCAAAGAAATACTTTAAGTCTTGATGAATGATAACGTCAAGGTCAAGGAAAAGAAACTTGGAGTTATCAGAGAAATATCTATTGTCGCCGGGGATTTGGTGTTTAAACATATAACACTTACGATACGCCCAGAAGAAACCACGGTCTTCATCATAGAACTCGTCCAGTGTAGTTGGAATTGGAATGTGCCAGTCTTTTGTTGGTTTGTCAGTAAAACACCAGAACTTAAATGGAACAGAACAGTTTGCCTCGCATTGTTCTTTTAACTTCTCAACATAGGAGTCATCATACTTATCTCCCCACTTTATACATAATATATTATTCATCTTCATCCTGTTCATATATAAAATTGTTATTTTTATGTTCGTATTTTTTAAAACGAGATAAGAAAAATCTTACCCTGTAAATAAATTTCTTAATGCTCATTATATATCTCTTTGTATTGTTCATATAAAAAATCTGCAATAAATTTATGACCCGCAGCATTAGGGTGAGTATCGGTTCTAGAAATCCTAAATTTTGACCGTGATGGGTCTTTTTTATCAAGAATATCATCAATACAATATCCACCAATTTCACTCATTAATGGCCAACCTATAAATTTGTCTGATATGTTATTTTCAATGTAATCAAGATAAGGACTTGTCAATATTTCATTTGCTGCTTCCCGGCGACCTTTTTGATTTCTAGGCCAACTGTCGTCAGTTGACAGATAACTGCTGTTCCAAAAAACAGTTTGTGTGCCTTGAAGAAACATGTAAGGAATATCACTTAAATTTTTTTCAGCATGTATGAATGTTCTCATAGTGTTGCGGGTTGCATGAAATTCGTTTTGTTTTTCTAAAATATATTTTCTCCCGTCTTTTAGCCAATCTTCTACATGGTCGTGATCAGTTATATTAGTCCATCTATTAAAATCTGTATGACATTGAAATCCCACTCTTCGCCACTCACTCCACATCAAAACTACAAGACCAATATTCTTTTCCTTTAATGTAGCATCAACAGTTTTTGCCAAAATATAATCATTACCCGCACCAGATTTGCCTAGGTTGACACATTCCATATCAAGCATATCTGCAAGGTGTTGCGGCCATCTTGGAAAATCAAAGTTTAAGTTAGGACTTTGATTTGAAGTTAAATAGTGCGATGTAAAACTACACCCAATAGCAATTAGTTTTTTTCTAGAAGATTTTAACATTATATAATTTTGAAAACTCCATTGCATCGTCCCAAGTATCCACTATCGGCATACCCTTTATATTTAGGGATGTGTTCAGAAGCATTGGACAACCTGTTTCATCATACCACGCTTCTAGTATTTGACGAATTACAGAACCGCAATTTTTCTTGACCACCTGTACTCTTGCCGTACCGTCAACGTGTGTAACAGAACTGTAATCGTGTTTAACCTTTGCGACAAACTGCATGTACTCGTTCATTGGCCCTTCAAAGTATTCGTCTGCATACTCTTCCAGAATGGCTGGTGCAAAGGGACGAAACTTCTGTCGTTTTTTAATATCGTTCACAGTGTCCTTGATGTCATATCGTGGATCACCAAGGAGTGAACGATTACCTAGTGCGCGAGGTCCAAACTCTGCTCTGCCATTTGCAACACCACACACCTTATTGTTCAACAACTCTTCTACCACCTTTTTTGGATTTACACCTTTACCAATAAAAGTTCCAAGGTATGGGTTTCTCCATTTCAACTTTCTTTTAAGAACTAGTGCAGCAGCTCCCAATGCACTACCAGCATCGCCGGGTGAAGGCATTATCCATATATTCTTACCTTTAATCTTTGAGTTCGCAACACAATTTAAAGCACACCCGCCCATTATAACTAAGTTTTCGTGGGGACATAACTCTACCAGTTTAAGTAGTTCCCTCTCGTAGAGGTCTTGTATGGACGCTGCGAGGTCTTCTGGATGTGCTTCTGGGTAAATGTTACCAACACCTCTGTGGTTGTTTTCCCACAGGTGATCTTGAAAATCATATATGGGTTCACCAAATGCAGCCATACCCATAGTGATATATTCATCCTCGTTAGGTTTCAGTCCTATACGTTGTGTGATTGCTGAGTAGAGAAGACCAAGAGAGTGAGGATACTTCCAAGTCATTATCTTCTTCATCTTGTTATCTTTGCACCGCCAGATCGACATAGTGTCCCACTCACCGATTGCGTCGATGACTAGAACATTGCACTCATCGAAGGGGGATGTATAGTAACCAGCTGCAGCATGACACTCATGATGTCCAAAATACGCATCGTATTTTCTACGAGGGTTCTGCCATTTCTGGCCAGCGTAGAGTCGTCGCAAATTCTTACGAAAAGGTTTCTCGTAATACGCGATTATGTCTGGTTTGTTGATTTTAGATTTTGGTAACTGTGTGGGATGTATCCACTTATCACCCTTTTTTCGACTATGACGTTCACTGTGTGAAGCAAAATGAATTTGGTCATTCCTCAGTAAGCAAATGCCAGCGTCATGGAATCCTTCAGAAACTCCAAGTACATTCATAATATATCTCCATTATTTAATCGGGATATAAACCCCCTCTACTGCAAACTTTTCTGTATCGGCCATCTTGAGTTCAGCACCATTTGCAAATACCATATACCCCAATAAAACTTCTACAGGATTTTCTGATTTGCGAATGAATGTTTTTGCATTTTTAAACATATCAGATGACTTTGAGTTTTTAACAATATCCAATTCAAATACTTTTAGTTTTAACTTAAACAGTTGTTCTTTTTTATCAGTATCCGTAATATCAAAATTTGAAATGTAATCCATAATAATATCTTCAAATGATTCACTTTTTTCAACATATTCAATATTAACATTATTCTGCGACCACTCACGGAATGCTTCACGGAACTGCTCACGAAACTGCTCATGACGAATCTCAGTGCGTTTATTAATTACTTCATAAGAATATTCCGAAACAAAATCATTCCACTGTTGATCATCTTCATCCACCTTAATATAGTGTTCGCGTGTAAGACCATCTTCTGGGTCTGTCCACATAACCGCAACAGTATCCAACTCTGGATTACTGTAATAAAAATCTGTAACTTTATCTGACCACAAATATGCCATTTAATTTCTCCTGTACACTATTTATAAGACTATTATACATGAACTATTTTAAAAGTAAAAGTACTTATTGTTGCTGCTGACCCGTTAGGAAATTCCTGTGAACGATAATCATCACCAACCTGTCGAGTTTGATAATTACCAGCGCCATTCAATCGTGTATCAACAATCGCGCTTCCTCTAGAATTACCAGAACCATTAATGTTATAACTCAATTTATGCCCACCACTATCCTCTGCTGCGTAGAACTGAATATCATTTTCAAGTGCCGCATTGAATGTGGTATCATCTGCCGCCAGCGGGCCCTGTATAATTTGCCCATCGGATTCTGCAAACAAAAGTGCATTGCTGGGAAATGCTCTCGCATCGCTTCTTCGATCCACAAAGAAACTTGTTACGTTAGTTGGTTGATCTAATGTCTCTGGAATACCACTTGCAGCATATGCACTGGTATCTGCGCGAGTGTCAATGAATACAGCTGTAGACGAAACTCTGGTATAGTTTGTTGCCGCAGAACCACCTGTAGCAATTGTGTATGTTCCGTTAGTTGCTGCACTTTCAGTTCCGTTAATCATTGCATCTAAAGAGGCATAGATAAAAGTATCTACATAATCTGCTTGATTCATAGCTCTGAGATTACTGTCACCATCGATATATAAGGGATACCCGATTACACCCAGATCACTTCCAGCAGAACCAGAGGTATCATAAGTTGGTCCTGTAATCTTATCGTATGTGGTTCCTGTAACTGTAGCAGGTTCAGCGGTTGTGCCTTCTGCAACAAATGCAGATGCATTAGTAGACGCAGCACCAGCTTTTAATCTCGTATCTGTCATACCAGAAGGTGAAAGAGTACCACTACCAGAAACAACAGTTACAGTAACCGTTGGACTTTTAGCGTATAGATACGCAATGTAAGTATACCACTCAACTAAATCTGCTGAGGACATTTCAGTAATATTACCATCACCATCATATTTTACTGGGGTGCGAACAGTCATTTAATAACCTTTCATATTAATACTTAGGTCATTCCCTTGATCGTTTTGAGAGTCGATCCAGAAGCGTTCTTAATGAGAAGTGTGGCACCAGCGGTTGCAGTAACCGTACCAGCAACCGTTAAGTTACCATTACCCATAGTGAGAAGGTCAGCATCAGCGGCCGTACCAATTGTCCCTGCGTTTTTAATAATCAGATCGTCAGCAATTGTCAATAGACCCGCTGAGCTCAACGTCATCTTCGCAGTAGCACTTGATGCAGCAGTTTCAGAAACACCAGTGGTGAAGACTAATTTGGTTGCGTTAGCACTTGCAGAGAATGTACCTTCAGCAATCGCATGAATACCAGCGGCAACCGTTGCGCCATCTGTGCCATCGGAGTCACCCGCAGCAAATTCAAGTGAAGCAATAACTTCATTCGCAATAATTGCATCCTCTTCTGATTTTAACTGTAATACAATTGGATTATTATCTGCGGCACCGTTGGTGTTGGTTATTGTTAATCCAGTATCAGCAACGTGTTTAATACTTACATCTTGGTCATTGCCCCAATTAATTAATGCACCGTCTGCCAAGAACAAGTCAGAAAATTCTAAGGAGTTAGTACCAAGTGTAGCTCCATCAGATGCATCAGGAACAAATGCTGTAGTTGCAGTTATAGTTGTTCCCTGTATAGTGCTAGCACCAACAATTGTACCATCAACATCTACGTTACCAGAGAAATCGCCTGTTGCTGCGTCAAGTTCACCACTTACGGTAAAGTTTCTTATACCTGTATAATCTTTATTGGAGTCTAGGATAACCGCTTTACTAGCTACTGCTGTACCTACTGCGGTTGAACCAATATCAAGAGCATTGATTTCTCCAACGACAACTGTTGCGCCATCAAGAATATTCAGTTCTTCTGGGGTAGATGTGATTGCAGTATTGCTTGCAGCTGCCAATACTGGAATAGTACCAGATTGATTAGGCAAGTTAATTGTTCTATCAGCTGTAGGATCGACGATAGTAAGCGTAGTTTCGGAAGCGTCAGCAGTTGCACCTTCAAAGATAACTGCATTCTGTGCATTCATAGTAACAGTATTAACCTGTGTGGTTGTACCAGCAACCGACAAGTTACCACTGATTTCAACATTTGCATTGATGTCAACTAATGTAGCATTTAGTTCGATCTCATCAGTAGCATTAATATCCAGAATAGCATTACTAGGTGCGTTAATAAACTGTGACGCATCATTAAACTGAATTGCCATTGTGCTGTTTAGTAGAATACCTGTATCGTGAACATGAGTCAGTGTTACCTCATCGTTGGCACCAAAGGAAAGTATCGCACCGTCATGTTGCAGTTCTAGGTCTTGAGTTAATGTAATGTCACCATCAGAGCCTATAGCAATGGCATCTACATCTGTAGCTGAACCAATTGTACCAGCATCAGGAATAACAATGTTACCACCTGTGGTCATAAGACCACCACCAGTAATTGCACCAGCACCAACTATTGTGCCTGATACATCAAGATTACCATTGACATCAATTAAGGTTGCATTCAGTTCAATTTCGTCCGTTGCATTAATGTCTAGAATAGCATTACTAGGTGCGTTAATAAACTGTGACGCATCATTAAACTGAATTGCCATTGTACTATTCAACAGAATACCAGTATTATGAACATGAGTAAGACTAACTTCATCATTTGCACCAAAGGACAAGATCGCACCATCATGTTGCAGTTCTAGGTCTTGGGTAAGTGTTACATCACCGTCAGAACCAATTGCCATAGCATCTACATCACCGGCAGAGCCAATGGTGCCAGCATTGGCAATTACAAGACCCGCACCAGAAGTAATAAGACCCCCAGTTCCTAAAGTACCTGCCATCGTGACGTTTACTGTACCCGTTGGAACTTCAATAACATCAGCGTCAGCATCATTCTTAATTGTAATATCATTAGTTGAACCCTGACCAGTAAGGATAAGACCTTCAGCAGCAGTATAACCAATCGCCGCATTATCACCAGCGGATGTATCTCCATCAGGTTCGAAAGTTGAGGCCGTTGCAACTCCTGTAACATCTACTGATGCTAATACAGAATTGCCAGCAACATCAATAGCGCCACTAATATCAAGAGTGGCCGCATCAAGTTCTCCTGATATCGTTAGGTTTCTTTGTCCTGTTGTATCTATATTTGCATCTGTTGTAACTACTTTAGAAGCAATTGCTGTACCAGCAGTTAATCCATCAAGTAATTCTAATTCTGCCTCGGCAAGAACAGCACTACCAGCAGTAAATGCTGTTCCTGTGATAACTCCACCAGAAACAATAGTTCCAGAAACATCTAAGTTTGCATTAACATCTACTAGAGTTGCATTAAGTTCAATTTCGTCTGTTGCATTGATATCAAGTATAGCATTACTAGGAGCACCAATGTTTTGACTTGCATCGTTAAACTGTATTACACTTGTACCATTTAACAACAATCCTGTGTCAGCAACGTGAGTTAGTTTTACGTCTTGGTCATTACCAAAGTTGATTACCGAACCATCACCAAGAAACAGATCAGACCATTCTAGTGATGCAGAACCAAGAGCATTTGCGTTAGCAGAAGCAGGGGTCAGTGCAGGGAGACTTGCCGCAATTGTAGATAGGGCCATCTTTTTGAGAACAGCGCCGTCGGCAATTAGGAACTGGTCAAGATCAGCAAATGTTGTCGTAGTCGCACCAACATCAGCGTTACCCGTTGTAAGAACTACACCCGTTGCGTCAGGAAATGTTACTGTTCTATCAGCAGTGGGATCAACAACGGTAAGTGTAGTTTCATTTCCATCATCAGTTGCACCCTCAAAAACAATTTGGGAAGACGCGGTTGATATTAGAGCTTCTAAGGTTACAGAAGAAACGTCACCTCTAAGAGAGTTAAATTCTGTAATCAGTTCTTCTAGAGTTTTTTCTAGCGATAATTCATTTGCTGATACTGTTGCCATTTTAGTTCTCTTTCACTAATTGTTTTAGAAGGGATTTAATTTCATGCATTTCACACTTCAAGTTATTTAACTCTCTGTTTGTATCCCGTATTTCGTCTCTTTGTCTTTGGGCTTCCTCAGCTCTACGTTTCGCAGTTTCATAAGCATTTATATTTGTATTTATAATTGCTTTACTATTGGTATCTCTTGCCAAATTGTCATGTCCTTCAACTTTAAGATGATCTGTCATATTATGTTGCCAATGCTAATGCTCGTAGATTTCTTACTCTAGGTGGCCTTGCCTGATTTGTTGTTCGCATAACAATCTTAATTTGAAAAGAAATAAACTCTTCAAGCGGGGTGCCAATACCATCGTCTGTAACACCAGCAGTATATTCATGTTCAAGAAATTCATTGAATTGTGATGCACGAACTGCTACATCTGGACCACCAGACCCAGCAATTGTTCCATCATCATTAAAGAATTTATAAGAAATTTCATCAAAGTCAAATGCATCATCTACACGCAGGGTTTTAAACAATACTTTTACCTCTGCTGAAGGTTCTCTATTAATATCCATAAGAAGTCGGATGGATGTTGCAGGAGTTTCAAGGTTAATTTTTTTAGTCATGTAAATTGCAGAATGATTATCACCCTCTGGTTCTGTCATTGCTCGATAGATAGATGTGGGAAACACATCAGAAGAAGAATCAATAACATTAATCTGATTTGCAACAGCCATCATCGACAATCTTTGAACGTCGATTACTGGTGATACTAACTCGCTGTTTGAGCTCAAAGTAAATGGCGCGGTCAATGATTTGACACCTGACATTTCATTCGTTTCATTAATTCCAGATGCAACTATGTTTGTTGTGGGGAAATAGTAATTATCTGCTAATGGAACAATTCTATTTGTTGTTGATTTAACAAAAGACTGTTCTGATCCACTCACACTTGTTCCACTTGTAGCAAGAACTGCACTTTCCAAAGTAGTTTCTGGTGGAGTCAAAGAACCAATATTGAAAGTAGAGACATCGTACTGAGCATTCTCAGACGCGGTGACAACACTTCCACCGAAAGTAGATGTACTACCAGCACCATCAACTACAGGGGTGGTTGCAAGAGTAATTGTATAACTATCAGTTTCAATGTTACCAATTGCAGTGTGTGTCTTATTAATATCGTACAATGGAACTTTATGAATTTGAAATAGTTCTACAGTTGCACCATTTGCGTGAGATGTAGCAGTTGTGCTGTTTGCACCGCGAGTTGCACTTGTAATACCAGTTCCAGAAATAGTAGTATAGCTGATAATCTCATCGTCAATCTTAATGTAATATACATTAGACGCATCTCTGGAATACTTACCGCTTGTATCATCAAAGTTTGTTCCACTCGTAAGAGTAATAGAAGTTGCGGTTGCATTGAGCGCACCATTCAGTGTAGTTGACGCACCAGACTTAACTCCATCAATGGTAACATTGTTGCCAGTGGTGTGCATCGCATGACCAACATGATTAATTTTCAGAGTTGTACTTGCATCAGTCATCTCTAACGGATTTACTTTAAGACTTTTGACTGGCAATGTTTTATTCTGTAGAGTGACTAGTCCAGCAGCTGAGGTATCAAAACTTGCTCGACGTAGGGTAAACTTCATATCTTGAGTTGGTGATGCAACCCATGAGTTATTATTTGAACTTTTGAAAAGAACACCAACATGAGGTTGTTTTGAAATTTCGTTTCCAGATGTATCCTGTGTACCGAGATCAGAAATCCATACCTTGTGATCAGGAGTGTTTGCCAATAAACATATACAATACTGAGTCCCACCTTGCATATAAACGGGGGAGTCAAATGTAAATGTTGTTGCAACGCTACCGTCAGTAGAAGTTGTAATTTCACCTGATTGTAGAGTCTTTCGACCAAAGGGTAAAACTTTTTTACCGGGCGCGCCATTTATTGCGTTACGAAGTTCCATCACAACAGGATAGTTATCATCCTTTTCAAAAAAGTACACATCACATGATGTTACAAATGAGCCGGTTGTCTCCATCTGGTCTCTTTTTTCTGTGTCTATAACAATGAAAGTTTGGGCCAATGGATCGCCGCCATCGCCGTCGTCGCCCCAATCGAATTGGCCAGCTTCGAGTTCTGTACCAAGAATAAGTCCACTTGATTCATCTAAACGAGTGGTTCTTATAGTTGCATTTCTTGTTGAAATAATAGTTTCCTGTTGTGTGTCTAAAGTTCCCTTTGCAGAATATATGGCTTCAGCAAAGGTTTCTCTGGCCACAAGTTCATTTGCACCATCACCAACTTGTTTATTATTAGGATCAGCAGTTACAACAACCTCTACATCTCCTGTTTTAAATCTTGGGTTGCCTGCAACTTTAGGATCAGGAATAGTAAATGATGCTTCGAAGTTTCCGACACCATCAGAAATCATCGTACTACCAGCGACAGGAGTTTCTACATCAGAAAAACTACCAAATGTAGTTCCCGTGGCTCCAGTTGCTGCCGGAGTGACATATATACTAACATCTTGTTTGTCAAAATAAACAAAAAGTTTTGTAAATGGTTTCATACTTTTCGCAGAAATATTTATTGTTTTAGATCGAACATAAGGAATTACCTGTTTAGATATTGATCTAAAACCTTGACTCTCAAGTTCAATATCTTCAACCACTTCAGTTAAAGTGCCTGATCTACTTTGCGTAGAGGCGTTATAATTTCTTAATACCATGTTAGTTTTCCTTGTTGTCCTGCATCAAAATTTCCTTCTCTATTAATAGTCATCTGATTCTGCTATAGGCAAAACGCCATCATCTCGCCAAACTGTTCCTTGCCAAGTTGTTTGCCAAGAGTTCCAAACAACACCCAAATTATTACCGACAGATGTAAGAACTGCATCATAATTTCCTTCTCTATTAATAATAAGATCAGGAGCAATTTCAGTTTCAATCCAGTTATCTTGAGTCGGGTCTATCGTAAGAACTCCCTTCCACGTTGCGGTCACAAATGGCGCAACACGCTCAACTGTACTTGCAAATGGTTGTTCTGTTAGAATAACTTCTGTATATGGTAATGTAAGCAAATCTCCAGTTTTCTGATAACCAGCAGTGGTCCTTGCATCATCAGTTGATACATTTTCCTCCAGATCAACTGGCTTAGTAATATGTTTGGCTCTAAGTTCACCTGCTCTAAAGTCCATAGAGTTCTTATAATCTTTATTTGCTGCATCACCAACCCTATGACCTTGAAAATTATCAACAACAAAACCAGACTTAAATCTGTTTAAACCATTAGCATCTAATACTTCAAACGATTGAGCATCTTTTTCCAAAAGACTTAGTGTGGTCATTTTCTCAAGATTACCAACGCGACGACTCAGCACACCAATATCTTTCATAGTAAATCTTTGGTTTCTCACTCTTGATATTCGAACATCATCAGTAACAGTAAATGTGAATGGTGATAAATTAATATATGCGAGTTTCATGACATTATCAGGAACATCTGGACGAACTGGTGTCTCTGATGACGCACTTACCTTAATACCAATATCACCTCTGTCATCCAAGAAAATTGCTGCAATTTTTGCTAGGTGAAATTCGAAATCAGATTGCACAGTTGAACCCGGCTTAGGAACATCAACTGTTGATGCACCAGTACCATCATATTGGCGAGAGAAGAAGTCAAAAGAGTTTCCTGTAATTTCATCAACAGTTTCTAATGTAGACGAGGAACCAGCAATGTCCTCAACTCTTGGTCTAAAGTCATAAGCATCTACCAGAGGGAACTCTCCAGAAGGTGCTGGAGCGTCTGGATCAACCTTAGTTGCAGTATACACAGGAATATCATCATATCCCATTTGACCAGCAACATCGACGTAAGAGTCTACGGTGAATACATCACCAGACCCATGTTCAAAATAATCATATACAATAAGAAGTCTTCCAGTTGGTGCAGCCTCTGATGCCTTTCGCACAATTCGAGCAATGTCATAGAAGTTATCTCGTTGACCGCTGTCAAACAAATATTTTCTTTTTACATCTATACTACCTTCAGTAAGAGTACCAACAGTAGCAGTTGCACCAGAATTTCTTCCTGTAATAGTTTCACCTGATGTAAAACTCAGAGTAGTTTGCACATAACTCATCGGTGAAGATATATCAATAATTCTTGCTTTAGCTCCACTAGTTCCACCGACAATTTCTTCACCACGTTCAAATGTACCTACTGCATTAGTGAGTGTCATCTCAGGAGCAACGGCATCCGTACTTGATTCTTCTGAGTCAAATACTGCAACTAGATTAAATGCATCTGCGCGGCCGAGAGAGATCGTTGTATCAGTGGGTCGAGTTCCAAATGCATCTGTTGTTCCAGAAACGACTTTCAATTGTTTCATCAAATTTGTTGTTTTAGATTTCTGGATAACAGATGTTTTAAGAAGTGTCGCAGTGAGTTTTACTTTTGCAGAACTTCCTAGAATTGTGTTATCAGTTACCGTAAGAGATGTTGACCCTGTACCTGACAATTTGCTGTCAAGACTAACAACATCACCTTGAGCACCAGTACCACCACCAGCAGTAAGAATACTCAACGTGTAATCTTTCTCGGCATGAGCTGCAAATGTTTCATTTGTTCCTGCTTGAAATGTTACCACACCAGAGGAGTTTGTCGTTCCAACAAACTGACGGCGAAGAGTGTACTGTGTATCACTTGCACCATTATTTGTTGCAGTTAGAAGAGTTTTAACTGTCCTATTCGGCAACTTAAATAATGCGCGGTTTTTCTCAGCATCAATCAATTTTACTATATCAGTATCAAATCCTTCTTGAATAAGTAGGCCACTACTACTCGTTGCCTGTTCTAGTTCAATAGAAGAATTAATATCTTCTTCTAATACAATGTCAGCAAAAATGTTTGTTGAAACTGAAGTGACGAAATCAGCAGTAAAATCTTGACCAGAATCCTCATCATCCATAAAGACTTGTTTAAAATCAGCAAAGGTTTTTGTTACAACAGCTAAAATCGTTAGGTCTGTATTGCCTGAATTTTCAACAATCGCACTTGTTTCAGCTGAGTCAGATGCAGTAATTTTTTCACCAACTTGGAAACTACCAACAACAGTGGTTAGATTAACCTTAGTTGCAGAAGTATCATCTTTGAAAACAAATCCAGTTGCACCAGAGGTTACACCAGTTACCAGAACACCACCGTTGGCATGTGATGCAAGAAGTGTTGGTGATGGTGTGTCACTCAAAGTAAGAACGGTGAATGGGCGAATATCAAAAACAAATAGTTTGTATTGAGAAGCAGTATTATCTGAACTAGCTCCAGCATCCCCACTAGAATACTCCATTCCTCTAGCGCGACCAACACCAATTAGAGTTCCATTTTTTGCGCCTCTAGTAGTATTAAATGTGTCAAAGAACTGAACTGTCTTAAATGCTGTTGCTTCACCAGATACGTTTGAAATGTCTGGTGATCCATATACATTTGTAATCAATGCATGGTTACCCATATCATAGGTCGTAATACCAGCATTGACCGTATCAAAATCTCTTGCTTTTACGAGGTCTTTAATTGTTACTCCCGTTTTTTCGATCTCAAAACCTTTAACATATGCCTTGCCGGGAGAAACAATAACTGCTAATTTATCCTCACTAGCAATGCCACCATCATCAGTTGTTGCACCATCTGCATGTCTTCCTTTAAATGATTTTCCTTGAACAGTTGTATCAACAGATTCTTCTACTGTAACCGTAAAAGGTTTAACTGTGTAACTTCCAGATTCATCGTTGGTTCGTCTTGCCATTTCATCTGCAAGTAAAGCATATTCAGTTGACCTTGCAAAAGACTTTGATTTTCCCTTTTTGACATCAATTAAAGAAATAAAATCAGTAGTATCTGTTGTTGAGGTTAGTGCAGTTAGTGAGAGGCTAATACTCAATCGATGCGCGCCTTTGGCAGCAAAGTTGCTAGAACCTGTGGCATTATCCAAAAGAGATGTTTCGTTTTCTGGTGTAACAATAGTTTCTGTTACCTTAAATCCAATGATTCCCGTATAATCCTGTGAATAGTCACTAAAGACAAGAGTCTCTTCGATATTATTAACAAAGAAACCACGAACATAATAGATACCAGATTCTATGACAAAAGCAAGACCTATTCTTGCAGCTGGACCCTCAGCACTCGCAAGTTGTGCAGCAGTTGCCCCATTAGTTTCAGAGTATTCAGAAGTATACGTTGTAACAGATGCAACATCCGTTGCGTACTGTTGTGTTGAGTGTGTAATTGTAGTATTTGCAGTAAGGTTCTCACCATCTGCAAAAACAGTGGTCGTAAAATCAGTACCAGATCGCTCGTAAGAAAGGTAAAGAAGAGGTTGTTCTGTTGTCGTTGCAGCCTTAAAACCAATAACCTTTGCAGTAACACCAGTTGTTGCGCCGGTAATTGTCACTGGAGTGTCTGCATTATAATACTGTGATGGATCAACTTGTTCAGCATTAAAGGTGCTTGCAAGTTTGAGAGAATAATATTCTTGTATCGTTCCTTGTCCCGGCACAATCATAGCACCCTCACGGAAAATATGACTTCCGTGTGACGCAATCTGATGTTGCAACGCGCTCTGAAGTTGTGTTAGTTCTCGCGCCTGAACAGCAAATCCGGGCCGAAAGAGAATCTTTTGATAATTATTCTCTGCATTAAAATCATCAAAGTACGGTGCTGCGTTAAGATTTGTCTTTTGTGCCATATTAGAATTCCACTACAATTTTGATATCTTCCGTCTGATCTGTTGCACGGGAGATAGGTGATCTGTTTTCGTTGTAAATAATATTTCCACTGTCTGCTTGAAGTTCTGGATTGCAATAACCGTCAGAAAATGTGATAGTAAACCCGTTTGCAAGAGTTACCGCGCTGTCCGCTGATGAGTCTGGTGTTCCTGTTGCACTAGAGGACGCACCCGTAATTGCATTTGCACCAGAGAAAGCAACATATGCACCCACTGAACTTGTACCAAAGTCAGTGTATCTTTCCTGTTGATAATACAGAATTGAGTTTGTGCTATCCCATTCAACAACTTTACCAATTGCAGCGGTTGAAGCTTGTGTAATTTTTTCATCGGCGGTAAATGTGCCACTAACACTTGTCAGTTTCGTTGCAAAGGTTTGACGAATTGTTGAGTCTGATGCGACTGTTGATGTTCCAAAGGTTGTTGGATCAGTGACAATCGCAATGTTACGGAAATCATTTCCCGTAAGAAGGTCATCACGTTCAGCACCAATGAACAGTGTGTTCAACATCACATAGTGGCCACCAAGTTCGTTGACCGCATTGAAACCGTGGCCACCCTTTGGACTAATCATAATCTGAATTGCACCACCACTACCATTATTAATATCACCAGCATCAACAGCTGTTGTCAATGCTGCATTCTCAAAAACCGTATCGTCTGTAAGTGTAACAGTTCCATAAGTATATCCACTACCACCCGCGTAAACAACAGTATCAGTTCCAGAAGTAAGACCGAAACTTGCAATAGCACCACTGGAAACCACAAAGGAAATAATCGCGCCAGAAGATGTTCCAGCACTTGTTCCGTCACCATTCACTGCAACATAGTAAGTCCCGTCAGTATAACTAGCACCAGCAGTTACAATAACACTTTCAATCTTACCATCAACTGCAGCTGCACTTACCGTGCTGTCTGTACTAACAGGCATGAAGTCTGTTGTCAAGAATTTTGTTTGTTCTGCTGCGGTAATCGTATACATATACTTTAGAATATATCCACCCTGAGCAAACGGAGAAGTTGATTCAGAAGATGGTTCAGAACCAGAATAAGCAGTTCCACCATTATTATCTAGAACTTTGTATATACGGTTTGAAGAGGTGCGAAAGAAGAAGGTTGAATCATAAATACTAGATGCGCCAGAGGTAGACAGATTTGAGGAACTAACATTGTCTTCATACATATCGAAAGTTGTACTGTTTGCCCAATCACGGCGAGGAACCGCAAAGGCAACATCATTAGATGTAATATTTTTACCTGCAATTGTCTGATCCCAGACATAATATTCACTAGATACGTCATCAGCAGGTGTAGGTGGAGATGCATCTGTACCACCACTCGTTGCTGAAGTGAACCCCGTTGCCTTACCAATCAACATGTAGTATACGTTTGGCGCAGCTTCTGAAAACGACTCTTGGAATTGAGTCGCATTGTGAAGTCTAAATTTTTCTGTTATGATTGCTGTCATTGTTCGATTCCTCTAATCTATATTAGTATTTATACACCATCGTTGACTATGCTTTGGTTATTCTCAAATTATAAGTTGTAATAGTTGCTGCTGACCCGTTAGGAAATTCTTGTGAACGATAGTCATCACCAACCTGTCTTGTTTGATAATTACCAGCTCCGTTCAATCTTGTATCAACCATACCCGTTCCTCTTGTATTACCACCTGATGTTCCTACTGAATAAACAATCTGATACCCATCACTTGATTCAGAAGCAGTCTCGCGTATCCATTCTAAAAATAATCCTTCAATTACTGCCTCTGTTGTCTGTGCTGTTAGTGTCTGACCGCTATCTGCAATAATCAGTGGGGTGGCCAAACTTCCAAACCCGTCACTTCCTTGATTTCTCCTATGAAGAAAATAGTTGGTAATTGTAGTAGGTTGATCAAGTGTTTCTGGAATACCACTAGCCGCATATGCACTTGTATCTGCGCGGGTATCAGTAAATATTGCGTTCGTAGAAATATTAGTATAACCAGTTGCAGCTGTCGCAGAAGTCGTAACAGTAAAAGTTCCAGCAGTCGTATCTGACTCAGATGCGGCAATTAACTTATCAATTGCAGGATGTAAAAATGTATCCTTAATATCAGCAAGTGACATTGCAATAATTGATTTACTGCTTGAATCAAAATACACGGGCCAAGTCGTTCCCGTATCTGATGTTGGAGAAATACTTGCATATGTTTGAGCAACACGGTCATATGTTACTGTAACTGTGCCGGGTTCTGCCGTTGTACCTTCTGCAACAAAGGCAGACGCATTAGTGGATACTGCACCAGCTTGTAATCTCGTATCAGACATTGCCTGCAAGTTTTGTGCTGAACCAGTATCAACTGTTAGAGTGACAGACGGATTACCCCCATACAAATAACAAATATGATTTACCCACGCCGTAACTTCAGCAGAGGACATTTCTTGTAACGTGTTAGCATCAACGTATTTCAGTGGCGCGCGAACTGTCACTTACCATCTCCCATTATGCACCAGCTGTGTGGAATGTTGCCA
>Ga0206126_10002686_pt1 | contig 18863 bp, 17 predicted proteins | sample Helgoland_Spring_5_FD_148621 | JGI IMG/M metagenome (GOLD analysis project Ga0206126, IMG submission 148621) | Pelagic subsurface seawater microbial communities from Kabeltonne, Helgoland, North Sea - Helgoland_Spring_Bloom_20160412_1 | ecosystem: Environmental > Aquatic > Marine > Epipelagic ...
GGCGTTTTAGCGCCGGGCAATATTGTCTTGCACTGTAGCGGCTCGCTAAGCTCGAAAATTATCCGCTTGCCTGACCAGCAATGTTACCGTGCGTCGGTACATCCAATTCACAGCTTTGCCGACCCGGCAATCTCCCTCTCAACCTTCGCCGGCAGTAGCTGTGCAGTAGAGGGCGACGACCAGGCCACTGGGCTGTTAAATCAATTGTTCTCATCGATTGGCGGCAACTGCTTCCCGATACAGAGCGCTCAAAAAGCGCTCTACCATGCTGCCACGGTAATGGCCTGTAATAATCTGGTGGCACTGCTGGCCATGAGTAAGCAGATGCTCGCTGAAGCGGATATTGATCAGGGCCAGCAGGATCAGATTCTCAACCCGCTGATTCGCCAGACCGTCGATAACTATTTGAATAATACTGATCCAGCAGCCATTTTAACCGGCCCAATTTCCCGCGGTGATCACAACACTGTGGAGGCTCATCTCGATGCCCTCTCATCCCTGAGCCAATGGCGCAATGCTTACGCCGCACTGGGTGAGGTGGCGGTTGGCCTTGCAGAGCAACAGGGTTACGCCTCTGATGATCAGTTAGAAAAAATATCCGACCTGCTAGCCAGAGCCACTGACTATTAAAACTTTTTCACACAAGTGATTGATAAAATCTTATGAACCAAACCGACAGCCCCGAATATCTGGCGCGCAAGTCCGCCTATGATCGCCTGATTACCGTCTATGGCCGCAAGCCGGTCTATGAGATTTTAGCCGATCGCTCACTGGAGGTTTTTCGCCTGCATCTGGCTGAATCGAACCGCGGCGGTGGCATTGTCGATCAGATCAAAACCCTGGCCACCCAGCGCAATATCGAAATCTGCTATCACAGCCGTGAGCAGCTGGCGCGTATTTCGCGCAATAGTAAACAGGATCAGGGGGTTGCCTGCGATATTCACAGTGCCGGTTATCAGCCCTACAAGCAGGCTCTGGAACAGCTGCCCAGTGCCAATCAGCGACCGCTGATTGCTGTGGATGGCATTACCAATCCACAGAATCTCGGCATGATTATTCGCAGTATCACCGCCAGCCCAGCCTATGGTCTGCTATTGCCCAGTAAAGGCTGTGCCGATATCTCGGCCCTGGTGATCAAGGCCAGTGCCGGGACGGTTTTTAAGGGTAATATTCTGCGCTGTGAGTCACTGGCTAAAGCACTGCCAGCCTTTATTGAAAAGGGTTTTGAGGTCTGTACTCTGTCATCCCATCAGGCGACACCCCTAGCGGAGTTTAAGCCTCAGGCACCGATTATCTATGTGCTGGGCAATGAAACAGAGGGCGTCAGTAAAGAGATTGCGGCCCTGAGTAAGCACCGAGTGGGTATTCCCATGGCCAATGGGGTTGAGTCACTGAATGTGGCCATTACCGCAGCATTAATCGCTTTTAGTGGTCTGTAGTTGGGTCTGTAGTTGGTGGGCCTATAGATGGCTCTTTAGCTTTGAGGGACCAGAGCGGCGAGAATGCCGCGGCCAGTACCGAGACCAGCAAGGTTAGAACAGCGATAACTGCAAAGGTCGGCGCCAGACCAGTGTGCTCAATGGCGTAACCACAGACCCAGGCACCCAGTGGCGCTCCGCCAAACAGGCAGAGTTGATATACCGAGGCAGCACGGGAGCGATGGGAGTGGGGAACCTGATTGTGCAAGATGGTTCGACCCAATGTCATGGACAGCCCAGAGAAAGCTCCCCAGGCAAAAATTATCGGAAATAGCAGCCAAAAATTTGGCAGCAAGGCGATAAAGAACACCAGTGTGCCGCGACCCAAAAAGCTGATAATCATCAATCGGCCGGGGCGCTTAAAAGTGTCCTTCTGGCGACTGACGAAAAAATTAGCCGCAACAATTCCCAGGGTAAAACTCACCTGCATTAAGGCGAATAGCCCTGCCCCACCCTGATAACCCTCGCGCGCGAGCAGCGGCATACCCACTAGATAGACGCCAAAGGCCAAAAACCCGGTGGCTGAAACCAGCAGTAAAAGGTGCAGCAAGGTTTTGTCCGAGGTAAACAACGCAAAGCCAGCACGCAATTCGCTTAAACTTTCGCGCGGCGCCGGTTTATCCATGGGCTCAGTGGACGGTGTTTCATTCGCTGCGAGCTCTCCACCAGCTGAGGGCTCTTCACCAGCTGAGGGCTCTTCACCGGCTGAGGGCTCTCCAGTTAAAGGCTCTACAGGCGCCATCTCCGGATGACTGCGTTTGATCAGCACTGAGCTAGCTAAAAACATCAGCAGCTGTAAAACCAACATCACCGCCAGCCCCAAGCCTTCCAATTGACCGGCGATGGCAAAGCCAATGCCCTGGGCAATAAACTGGATCATCACCACTTTGGCCACCGCCTGGTGCATCAGTGCCTGGGAGGCATAACCGAGCAGACTCTCTCGAGCTGGCTGTACAAAAGCCGAGACCGTACCAAAAACCATTCCAAAGAGTATCAATACCGTAAAAGTCAGCTGATCGTAGATAATCGCCCCGAGCAGCAGCGCGATCGGCAAGGTGTAGAGCATATAGAGCTGTGACAGCCAGCTGCCGCGATGACGGCGATCAGAGATCACTCCACCGGGAAGAATAAACAGTAGGTTGGGCAGCAGTACCGCTAACTGAGCCAATCCCAAACGACTGGGGGATTCATTCAGCACGCCAACAACCAGCCAGGGATAGAGCACCGCATGGAGGCCCATGGCCAAATTGCTAGCGCCTATGGTCGCGAGATAATGACGAAAGGAGAAAGTTTGCTTAGATGCACCTTGAGTGGACAATTATTTACGACGCTTTCTGAGGTTGGCGATCACCCAGCCAAGGCCAGCGGCGGCGCCGACAATCACAGCCAGCATCAACAGTACAATCACTAGGTTGGAGACGAGGCTGCTCAGGGAGACATTGTAGAGTTTCACCGCCATCAACAAGAAGGCTGCGCAGCCAAACATAGACACCAGCCAAGCCGAGCGCTGCCTGATTACTTTTTTTGCCGTTGCCTTCAAAGGTTGTGCCTCTCTCAATAATTCTTTTAATTAATTTTTTAGTTCGGTAACTTACTAAGGGCGTTTTAGGCCGTGTCTTTAACCCACTCACAGCGAATCTTAATATCAGACCGCTCCGGCTCATGACAGAAACCATCGGTGGCAAAGACAAAGCTGTGCAGGCCAGACGTCTCGGTTTCTAAATGCACAGTGGCACTGACCCAGTACATCTTACGCAGCAGCGACTCAAACTGTTCAAGCCAATAGGTCCATTCGTGCTCAACACCCTGATAGGAGGCACCAAAATGCACCACTTCGGTGGCCAGGCTCAGATCTGTGGCACCGGGTTCGGTGAGTGAAAACATCTCCCGATTAACCAGACTCCAGGTCTCAGCGGAGGGCAGTGCCTGCATGGCATCGCGGTTGCTGCGGCGCTGCTTAATAAGCTCTTCGCTGGCAATATATTTTATGCAGCCGTAGACCACTGACTCACTGCGAACATCTATGTTCATCTCTATCTCCTTAAATCACTATTACCGCTTTAATACTGTTATTTATGGCCTTCTAAAAAAGCCAAAAACTGTTCTTCATCGAATACTGGGATATCCAGCGACTGGGCCTTGGTCAACTTCGAACCAGCTCCGGGACCCGCCACTACCTGAGAGGTCTTTGCCGAAACACTGCCGGCCACCTTGGCGCCAAGCTCTTGCAGTCGATCTTTAGCCTCGGCACGACTCATAATTTCCATACCGCCAGTCAGCACCCAAGTCTGGCCTTTTAGGGGCTGGGAATCCTGAGCACTGATATCTATATCGTCCCAGCTAACACCGGACTCACGCAATGCATTGATAATAGACAGATTATCCGGGTTGCGGAAAAAGTCGCGAATATAATAGGCCACCACGGGGCCAATATCGTCCACCTCTAGCAGCGCATCCTGATCCGCTTCAATAATCGCTTCGAGGGAACCGAAGTTCCGCGCCAGGGTCTGCCCCGTGGCCTCCCCTACTTCGCGAATACCCAGGGCAAAGAGAAACTTACCCAATGTGGTCTGGCGACTCACGGCAATAGAATCAATTAAATTTTGTGCGGACTTTTCTCCCATACGCTCAAGATCGACTATTTTTTCGGCACTCAACTCATAGAGATCCGCGGGGGAATAAATCAATCCGCGGTCTACCAGCAGCTCAACCAGCTTGTCACCCAGGCCATCTATATCCATAGCTTTGCGCGAGGCAAAATGTTTAATCGCCTCCTTGCTCTGGGCGCCACAAAACAGACCTCCAGAACAGCGCGCTACCGCTTCGCCTTCGACACGCCTTACCGATGACTGACACACTGGGCAGTTTTCGGGAAAGACAATTGGTCGAGCATCGGCTGGGCGTCGATCTAAGACCACCGCGGCCACCTTGGGGATAACATCACCGGCGCGGCGAATAATCACCGTGTCGCCGATACAGATGCCAAGACGAGCAATTTCATCGCCATTGTGCAATGTCGCATTACTCACCGTAACACCACCAACAAAGACTGGTGCCAGACGGGCAACCGGCGTCAATGCGCCGGTGCGACCCACTTGAAACTCCACATCCAGCAGCTGGGTCATTTCTTCTTGAGCGGGAAACTTCCGGGCAATGGCCCAGCGCGGGGCTTTGGCAACAAAACCCAGTCGCTGTTGCAGGGCCAGATCATTGACCTTGTAGACAATACCGTCGATATCGTAGCCAAGCTTATCCCGGCGTTTTTCCATGCGCTCGTAATAGGCTTCACAGGCGGCAATACCCTGAACAGCTTCGACATAGGTATTAATTTTAAAGCCCCAGCTACCCAGTGCATTGAGCATATTGAGATGGCTGTCCGGGGTTGTGCCCCCCTTAAACTGGCCGACACTGTAGGCACACATTTCCAAGGGTCGGCTGGCGGTAATTTTTGAGTCGAGCTGACGCAGACTGCCGGCGGCGGCATTGCGCGGATTGACAAAGGCTTTGTCGCCCTTGGCGATTGCCGCGGCATTGATCTTGTCGAAGCCGCCCCGGGGCAGATAGATTTCACCCCGCACTTCCAGCAGATCGGGTATGCCGGTGCCGCTTAGTTTCAGTGGGATACTCTTAATAGTGCGCACATTGGCGGTGATATCTTCACCCACCTTGCCATCGCCACGGGTGGCGCCGCGGACTAACAAGCCTTGGTTATAGAGCAGACTGACGGCCACGCCGTCGAGTTTGGGCTCACAGACATAATCAATCTGCTGATCCTCTTTGTAGTTGAGGCGGTCGCTAATTCGCCGATCAAAAGCTTCCAGCTCTTCTTCATTGAAGGCGTTATCCAGAGAGAGCATGGGCACAGCATGACTGACCTGTGAAAACGACGGCAAGGCTGCGCCACCGACCCGCTGGCTGGGAGAGTCGTCACTGAGTAATTCGGGGTGTTGTTGCTCCATTTCCTGAAGCCGACGCATACTGCGATCGTATTCACTGTCGGGGACAGTGGGTTCGTCAAGTACATAGTAGCGGTGGTTGTGCTGGTTTAACTCATCCTTGAGCTGTTCATACTCTACGCGAACCTGCTCGAGAATTTTTGCCATTTAACTATCCTTTAAATCACTGACCGTGACTGCGGCGAAAAGCGACGTCGCGGGCGCGCTGTCGATAATGGTCGATGGTCTGGCGCGTCATCGAACTGCGAGTTTCGTCCAGTACGCTGAGGCTCATGGCTGCAGCCATGCTATCTACCGAGGCGATCATAATATCGAAGGCTGAGACCGGGTCTTCTATATCATCCAGGGCCATAAACAGGGTCACACCAGGGGTGGTCATCTGTTCGATGGTTTTCAGATCAAAGGTGCCGGGATTGACCAGGTTGGCCATGCTAAACAGCACTTCTCCGGAGCCATCTTCACTGAGATGACGCTGAAATATTTTTAATTCGCCATAGCGTAGGCCGACACCTAATGCCGCCTCTTGCAGCTGCTGACCATTGAGCAGTTGGTCTTTGGGGGCCATCAGGTGCATGACTAATATCTGCTGCTGCACCGGGGCAACTTTTGCTGGTGCTGGCTCTGCTCGATTAGAGGGTTTGGGGTCAGAGGCTTGAGAAGTAACAGGTTTGGAGGCGTTTCTGGTGGTAGCTTGCTCGTCCAGCTCAAACTGTTCCTGCTGCGGTTTTTTCATACCAAAGTCAGGTTTGTTTTCCAGCGCTCGGCGCAAATTTTCTTCAACCTGGAGAATATCTTTTTCGTCGCGGATGCCCACCAACCGTGATCCACCAGAGGGAAATTGACTGTCGCTTAAAGGGTCGTCAGCTTCGCCGGTGCGTGAATTTTTCTGCAATTTTCGTGACGACATATGAAGGTTTTCGTAGCGATGCTGCTTTATGCGCCGCGCACCATCCAAGACCACAGCCACCAATACCAGCAAGCCTACGGCGATTAAAACTTCTCTTGGGCCAATTACATCCATACAGACGGTCACTCAAAATATATCAAATTTTTATGCCGGGAAATCCCTTTTCAGGAATTAATCCGCCCAGCTCACAACTCCATTCAATCTTTAGTCTTTTGCTTTCAAATTCACATTAACATTCAATCTACTATCAGGCATCTGCCAGTTCGGCGGCCTGATTGACATCAACACTGACTAAGCGGGAGACGCCGGGTTCGTGCATGGTCACACCCATCAACTGATTGGCCGCTTCCATGGAAATCTTGTTGTGGGTAATAAAGATAAACTGCACCTGGTCCGACATTTCTTTAACCATAGCGGCATAGCGGCCCACATTGGCATCATCCAAGGGTGCATCCACTTCGTCAAGCATACAAAACGGCGCTGGGTTAAGGCGGAAGATGGCAAACACCATGGCGATGGCCGTCAGCGCTTTTTCACCACCTGAGAGCAACTGAATCGAGGCATTCTTTTTACCCGGCGGCCGCGCCATAAGGGTAACGCCTGTATCCAGTAAGTCGTCGCCGGTCAACTCAAGGTAGGCATGGCCACCACCAAAGAGTTTCGGAAACAGCTCTTGGATATTCTTATTGACCAATTCAAAGGTCTCTTTAAAGCGTGTACGGGTTTCTCGATCAATCTTTTGGATCGCCGTTCTCAGGGCCTCCATAGCTTCTTCGAGTTCAGCGTTCTGGGTATCCAGATAGTCTTTGCGCTCAGACTCGATCTTGTACTCGTCGATGGCGGCCAGGTTGATCGGCCCAAGACGATTAATGCGATTGCCAATCAACTGTAGCTGCTCTTCCCAGTCGACCATCTCGGCATCTTCGGCAAGATTTTCCAGCAGAATTTCGAGATCACCATTCTTCTCGACGATCTGCTCTTCAATGGTGCGGCTCAGGGTGGTGATTTCTTGGGCAGCAATACGCTGAGTTTCCAAGCGACCACTCACTTCCTGCAACTGTTCTTCCCGCTCGCTGCGCTGCTTTTCTTGCTTGCGCATTTCGTGGTCGACCTCTTCCATTTCCGTGCGGGCGGTATTCAGCTCGCCTTCAATGGTGAGTCGCAACTCAAGCTTCTCTTCAAGCTCAAGTTGGTATTTGTCCGATGGATCATCTTTGATATCAAAGGCTTCACGGAGTTGGGTGCGGCGCTCTTGGAGTCTTGCCACCTGCACTTTAAGTCGTTCAATGCCTTCGAGAATAGAGCTTAGCTGAGTACTCAGTGAACCTTCGCGCACCGCCAGATCATGGCGCTGATCACGATCTTGGCGAGCCTTTTGACGGCTGGTATCCAGACCTTCGCGGAAACCTTCACGCTGCTCGACCAATGTTTCACGACGCTCGGTATCAGCTTCCATTTTTTCGATGGACTGCTGCAGCAACTGCCGTGCTTCGGCTAAATTTTCCTGCTCCAGCTGCTGTTGCTGATGAACTTCAGCGAGTTCTTTATCGGCACGTTCTTTACGGGCTTTAAGCTGTTCAATCTGAACTTGGAAGCCACTGAGTTTGGAACGCAGCTCCGCATAGGTACTCTGCTGCTGGGCAACACTGCCAGCAATTTCCTGACGCTGGGCTTCCAGTTCCTGAAGCTGATTCTCATTGCTCTGGCGCTGAGTTTCCAATTCGTCAATCTGTGCATCTAGAGCCTGCTTCTGCTCACCAATACTGAGCAATTCCTGCTTGCGCTTAAGCACACCGGCGGTGGCGTCTTTGTCTCGCGCCACACGCAGCCAGTTATTACCCAGCCAGATACCCTCGCGAGTAACCACTGATTCAATCGCCGATAGGGATGGCTGTAGGGCAACCGCTTCGGCCAGTGTTTCAGCCGCATAAATATTGCCCAGCAGACCCTGCACAGCATCGCCGCTAACCAGATCGCTAAGTAGCTTGGCTTTGTTACCTTTGTTGCCGATGGCAGCCGCTTGACCGGTTTTGCTAATCAGCAGTAACTCGCCCTTTTTAAAATCATCTAGCAGGCCAATATTAGCCACTACATCATCTACTGCAACGGCTTGTAAATAACTGCCCAGCACGGTCTCGGCGGCCACTTCCCAGCCCTCGTCCGGCTTAACCGAATCCACTAGGCGTGGGTTGGAGCCCAGACCTTTGGAATCGAGCCATTTTTTCTCTGCGTCGTCGCCCATGGCGGCTTGCTGCAAGGCTTCGAGAGAAGCGCGACGACCATTGAGGCTCTGCTGTTGGCTGCGCGCCTGGTCCAGTTCAGTAGCGAACTGTTTGACGCTGCTGCGGGCAGTTTCAATCTCTGTGCTGTTTTCCAGGCGCTGTGTTTCGATGCTCTCGCGGGCCTGTTCGGCGTCGCTGAGCTGCTCTTGAATCAGTGCCATCTCTTCTTCAGCTGGGCTGGCTAAATAGCTGCTGGCTTCAGTGGCAAGGTTTTCATGGCGCTCGCTAAGGCGGCGCATCAGCTGCTCTAGATGTTGAATGCGGGATTGCTGCACTTCAGCCTGCTGACGCGGTGCCGCAGAGGTCTGGTTAAATTCGTCCCAGGCCTGCTGCCACTGCTGCATGGATTCTTCGGCGGCTTGTAGGGTTTCCGTTGATACCGTCTCGGCTTCAAGGGCCAGTTCCAGAGCCGGTGCCAGCTGATCAAACTCCGCCTGCCAGCCTGTGGCCTTCTGGATATCGGCGTTAAGGTGCTGTTCGGATTCGGTGAAGTTGCGTTCGGTCTGCTCGAGATCTTTGTGCAGCTCGGAGGCACGCTGTTGGGCGTGCTCGATAGCCTGTTCTATACGGGCAACATCGCCGCCGACTTTATAGAAGCGCGCCTGCACCTCATTAAAGGTGTCGTTGAGATCGGTGGACTGGGTGCGTAATTTTTCGATGGAGGTATCACAGCCGATACGCTCTGTGACAATGCGCTCGCGCTCGATTTCCAGTTCGCCAATAACCTGATTCTGTTGCGTGGCGGAGACATTGTAGCCGCGCCATTTTAGGGCCAGTAACTCGGCAGAGAATTGACGCTCTTCTTTCTTGTACTCAGAATATTTTTCTGCGGCTTTAGCCTGACGCTCAAGGCGGTTTAACTGGCGACCCAGTTCATCGCGGATATCGGTGAGGCGCTCGAGGTTTTCCATGGTGCGGCGGATACGGTTTTCCGTGTCACGGCGACGCTCTTTATATTTGGAAATACCGGCGGCTTCTTCAATATAAACCCGCAGCTCTTCCGGACGCGCTTCAATTAAGCGGGAGATCATGCCCTGTTCGATAATCGCATAACTACGTGGCCCGAGACCGGTGCCCAAGAATATATCGGTGATATCACGGCGGCGACATTTGCTGCCGTTTAAATAGTAGTTGGACTGACCGTCCCGGGTGACTTTACGCTTGATGCCGATTTCCGAGTAGGAGGCGTATTCGCCAACAATGCGGCCTTCGGAGTTATCAAAGATCAGTTCAATAGAGGCTTGGCCCACAGGCTTGCGACCACCGGAGCCATTGAAGATCACATCGGTCATGGACTCGCCGCGGAGGTTCTTTGCGGAGCTCTCGCCCATCACCCAGCGAACGGCATCGATAATATTCGACTTGCCGCAGCCATTGGGGCCGACGACGGCACAGAGATTACTGGGAAAATGGACTGATGTCGGATCAACGAAGGATTTAAATCCAGCCAGTTTTATCGATTTAAGCCGCATAGGTAGTCAGTCTTTTCTGTAATAAGTCGTGTAAAAAATCGCGCAAAAAGCCACTCAATAAAGTGTAACCATTATCGAGCAATCAGAGCCGACTATTTTAGCCGCGATGACTGCCTATAATTACTGGTTATTCTACACGTTCAGGCACTGACACAAAACAGAAATAAAAACTCTATCCGCTAAGGCGCAGGAGCACTCAGCAGAGCTTTAAAATAGAAAGGTAAAACGCCCTAGGGAACGTAGGGCGAGGCGATCTCCAGAGAGAATTTTAGGGCATCGGAATTGCTCTTAACAGCATCACTGATCACCTGCCAATCACCCGCCTGAGGTGTGGCACTACCGGTGCTGGACAGGCGCGCTACGACCCTGATGTTTTTATCCGCGAGACTGCGGCCGGCCATTAGCCCATCGCGGTCACTGAGCGTCAACTCAAGGGGTAATTGACGGGCCACCAGTTTGCGCGCCGCCAGAGGCATGGGCGGGCCATCGGCTTCGACAATGGCGACAAACACCAGCTGGTCTGGAGTGAACTCAATGCTCGGATCTAGGCTTAGGTTGATACTCACAGTTACACCATCAATATCTGCCAGAACCTCAGCAGAGGCCTCAGGCGTTTCACCGGCTAATTGCAGTGCCTGCTGAATGCCACCCTGCAGCGCCTTCCAGCTATCACTTGCTGGATTCAAGCCTGTAGATGCACCCTGCCAGTAACTGATAGCCCGGGGATAATCCGCTTCCTGAAAAGCTTGAATACCCTTGAGACCCAGTACTGTTTGATTCTGAGAGTCGGCGCCATAAGCACGATCCACCGCGGCAATCACACGATCGGAAAAGCGATTGGCATCGACAAAAAATAACGCCTGGGCATACTGACCCAAGAGATAGGGCTCATTGGGCTGAATGCGGATTGCCTCGGCAAAATAGCCGGAGGCGGCCAACATATTATTACCCGCCATCGCATTTTCGGCCAAAATAGTCCAGTAGTAGAGATTATCCGGGCGCTGTTTTACCCGCTCAGCGACGCTGGCAATCAGCTCTGGTGTCATTTGTGACTGCTGATTAATGAGACGCTCAGCAAGGCTCTCGGCAATCTGCTGATCAACCCCAGAACCGAGGCTGCGATACAGCCCTAAGCTCGCCAGAGAAATCGCCACTATCAAAACCGGCAGCAGCCAGATGCCCTGTGCCCTAGGGTTAAGAGCAGCTTGTTGTTGTGTAGCCGCGGTGTTATTTAATAATAACTGCTCGGCCTCAGCCAACATTTGGGCTTGCTGCTCGGCACTGATTTCACCACGCTCCAACTGCTGTTGATACTGTAGCTGCTGATCGCGAAACACATCAATATTGGCCTGCTCGGCGATATTATCGGGCTCTTTAGTAGAGCTATTTTCAGCAGAGCTATCCTCAGCAGAGCTATTTTCAGTAGAGCTATTCTCATCCTGATCTCGGTTTCTGGCGCTGTAAAATGGCAGCACAACAAACAGTGCGGCACCCAAGAGTAGTATTGCTGTGACGAGTCCAAGACTCATTATTCGGATCCTTGTTTGGGGCTATTTAACAGCTGGTCGAGACGTTGCTGCTGGTCAGTACTGCGTACAGGTAGATCGGCTTCTTCACTGCCGCTGTTTTTTTTGCGTCGCGACAGGCGCAGCACAATCAATCCACCCATTAGCACTAGCACCACCGGAGCGGCCCATAAAAACCAGGTGGCGCGATTGACTTCGGGGCGGTAGAGAATAAATTCGGAATAGCGGTTTTTCAGATACTCTTTGATCTCAGCATCGGTTAACTTCTGCTCCAGCAAGCGCTGAACTTCGGCGCGCAGATCTTGCGAAATAGCGGAATTCGAATCGGCGAGATTTTGATTTTGACACTTGGGACAGCGCAGTTCTTCAAGTAATTGTTGGTAGCGTGGGCGCAGAGATTCATCGGAAAACTTCACCACATCCTCGACCGCCATGGCGGCACTAGACAGTAGCAGCAATAATAATGCGGCTTGCTTTAGCCATGCCGAACCCGGCAGTAAATTACTCTGTTTTGGCATTGGCATCGTCCACTAACTGCTGATAAAGGTCGCGAAACTCTTCGTTCCACACTCGCTCATCCACTACCCCGACACGGCGATGGCGAATAATGCCCTCGGCATCAACCAGATAGGTTTCCGGCGCGCCATAGACACCCAGATCAATACCCAGCACACCCCGGGGATCAAAGATTGAAAACTGATAGGGATCGCCGCGCTCTCCGAGCCAGTCCTGAGCCAGCTTGCGGTGATCTTTGTAATTGAGGCCGACTATTGCCACGCCCTGTTCCGCCAGACTATTTAACCAGGGATGTTCGATGCGACAGGCAAAGCACCAGGTAGCCCAGACATTCACCAGCAGTACCTGGCCGTCAAAATCATCGGTACTGACCTGACGCTCGGGCTCGTGTAACTCTTCAAGGGCAAATTCGGGAAAGGGTTCGCCAACCAATGCCGAGGGTAAATCCAGCGGATCCTTGCCGAGACTAAAAAACAGAAAGGCGCCCAGTGCCAAACAGAGGGCAAAGGGAATAAACAGTGTTAGTCGATTCATTGTGCGGCAGCCTCTGTTGCAGCGGGCTGAGGTGCTGTTTGAGTGCTCGGTTTACGTCGACGGCGATAGCGTTTATCCATCACCGATAACAGACCACCCAGACCAATCATCAGCCCGCCCAGCCAAATACAGCGAACAAAAGGCTTCACATGCAGACGGATAGCCCAGGCATCACCTTTTAGCGGCTCACCGAGAGACACATAGAGATCGCGAGTCAGACCCGCATCCAGCGCCGCTTCAGTCATCACCTGATTGCGCGCTTCATACTTGCGCTTCTCTGGGTGCAACACTGCCACCAGACGATCATTTTTATAGGCGCTAATCTGTGCGCGACTGGCACCAAAGTTGGGGCCCTGAACAAAGTCGAGACTGTCAAAGGTAAACTCATAGCCAGCCACTTCCACACGATCGCCGGGAACCATGCGCACATCTTTCTGCACATCATAGACAGAGCTTAGGCCGACGCCGAGGGCGCAGACGGCTATACCTATATGGGCAACCTGCATACCCCAGTAGCTGCTGGGCAATTTGGTCAGATTCTTTAGCCTGGAGCTCTGTTTAGACGAACCACGATCCAACTTCTGCCACAGATCTTCGAGACTCATGGTGACCACCCAAAAGCTGGCGCCAAGAGTGATTACTGCGGTAATCGAATAAGTCGCCCACGAAATGCTCTCGGCCAAAAATAGCGGCAATATCAAAGCAGCACTAAGACTGATCAAAAAAGGCACCATGCCTTTCTGCAACAGCATGTTAGCGTCAGTCTTCTTCCAGCGGGAGAACACCGCAAAGCCCATCGCCACCATCAGACCCAGAGTCATAGGCACAAAGAAGAAATTAAAGTACGGAGGGCCAACGGAGATCTTACCCAGATCCAAGACGTCGGCGATAAGCGGATAGAGCGTGCCAATTAAAATCATTGCCATGGCACTGACCAGCAGCACATTGTTCAGCAACAGCATCATTTCTCGAGATAGGCCACTGTAACTCACCACTTCGGTATCGCCCTTTTGGCGCTGTACAACTGGCCCTCGGAGGGCAAACAGCAAGAGTGAACTGCCCACTACCAAGCCGAGAAAGGCGAGAATAAAGACGCCGCGCTCAGGGTCATTGGCAAAGGCGTGGACCGAGGTCAGCACCCCCGAACGCACCAAAAAGGTGCCCAAGAGGCTGAGAGAGAATGCCAAAATAGCCAGCAGTAAGGTCCAACTGCGGAAGGCTCCACGCTTTTCCGTCACCGAAATACTGTGTACCAGGGCGGTTCCCACCAACCAGGGCATCAGTGAGGCATTTTCCACCGGATCCCAGAACCACCAGCCGCCCCAGCCCAGTTCATAGTAGGCCCACCAGCTGCCGAGGGTAATACCTATGGTGAGGAATACCCAGGCACTGTTAATCCAGGGTCGCGCCCAGCGCGCCCAAGCACTGTCGAATTGGCCGCCAATCAACGCCGCCACAGCAAAGGCAAAGGCCACGGAAAAGCCCACATAGCCCATATACAGCATGGGCGGATGGACGATCAGACCGAAATCTTGCAACAGCGGGTTGAGATCGCCGCCCTCGGTGGGGGAAAACGGCAGGATTCGCGCAAAAGGGTTTGAGGTTAAAAGAATAAACAGACCAAAGCCCACGGAAATAGCACCGAGAATCGACAGCACTCGCGATGAAAGCACCAGCGGCAGATGGCTGCTAAACAGCGCCACCGCCGCAGACCAGACCGCCAGGATCAGCGCCCAGAGTAGCAGTGAGCCCTCGTGGGCGCCCCACACCGCACTGACCTTAAATTGCGTCGGCAGCAGGGTATTGGAATTATTCGCCACATATTGTAGGGAAAAATCATCCTGCAAAAAAGCCGCGGTTAAACAGGCAAAAGAGATCGCCACAAACACCAGCTGCCCAATCGCCAGGGAGTGCCCGAGGCGCATCCAGGTGCGATAGCCGGCAAAGGAGCCGACCATAGGCACAATCGCCTGAACTATAGAGAGACAGAGTGCAATAATCAGTGCTAAATGACCATATTCAGCAATCATTTATAGCTCCCACTCTGCTCTTCTTTCTCTTCTTTCTCTTCTTTCTCTTCTTTCTCTTCTTTCTCTTCTTTCTCTTCTTGTTTTGCCTTGTAGGCTGCATTCATCGCATCCGCGACTTCGGGAGGGGTATATTTCTCATCGTGTTTGGCCAAGATTTGAGTCGCCTGCAACACCAGATTCTCATCCACCTTACCCGAGGCAATCGCAGCCTCCCCTTCAGCAAACAGATCCGGGAGAATACCGGTGTGCTCAATGGTCAGCGACTCAACACCGTCAGTGATCTTAAACTGCACCCAGAGGGAATCGTCTGATCGCAGCACCGAGCCATCAACTACCATGCCACCAGCACGCAGAAAGGTATTCTGCGGCGCTTCACCGGAAATAATCTGTGCCGGGGTATAAAAGAAATTGCCATTCTCACGGAGCATATAGACCACCAGACCGATCACTAGAGCGGCGGCGACAACAATCAGTATAACGAGCTGTAAACGTTGTTTACGCAGGGGATGCATCAATTACTTTCCTCATGATTAGACGTTTTTTTGGCCGCAAGGTCACGATTCTGCTGACGTTGAATATCTCGGCTCACTTCTTTTAACAGCCCGCGCTGACTGATCAAAGGTGCAATAACCAACCACAGCATGGTCGCCAATGTCACTGCCACAGACGTCCATACGTAGACCCCGTGACCGTCCATATTGATCAGCGCTGCAAAATTATCAAAGTACATAATCAGCCCCCTGCCTTGGCAGTCACCAGCTCGCGAACCCAGCTGGTTTTGCGCTCACGGCGCAGAATCTCATTGCGCGTGTGCAAAATAAGCGCCACCGCATAAAACAGGTAAAAACCAACAATCATCACCAGTAGGGGCATAAACATGTCCATATGCATACTCGGCGCCGATGTTAGTTTGATCGTCGCCGGCTGGTGCAAGGTATACCACCAATCGACAGATTTATTGATAATCGGAATATTCACTGTGCCCACTAAGGCCAAAATCGCACTGGCCTTACTCGCCGCATCAACGCTGTGATAGGCGTACTGCAAAGCCATAACACCGGCATAGAGAAACAGTAGTATAAGCATTGAGGTAATGCGAGCATCCCAGACCCAGTAGGCCCCCCAGGTGGGTTTGCCCCACACCGCGCCGGTAAATAGCGCCACAAAGGTCAACAGCGCACCAATTGGCGCCGCCGCTTTCATGACCATATAGGAGATCTTCATTTTCCAGATCAAACCTATGGCGCCAGCTATAGCCATAATAAAGTAGCCCGACTGAGCCAAAAATGCCGCTGGCACATGAATATAAATAATTCGGAAACTATTGCCCTGTTTGGCATCTTCAGGAGCAAAGGCCAGACCCCAGACTAAACCGGTGGCCAGCACCAGTAGCGCCGCCAGAGATAGCCATGGCAACCACTGACCACTGCGCAGGTAAAACCACCGCGGCGAGCCGAGGCGGTAAAACCACTGCCAGCTCGGGGACTCATTTGAGGGCCCAGCTGAAAGCTTATTAGAAAGCCAATTCATATCTACAAACCTATCATATTCATTAGTTACTGGCCGTGACGCGCAGCGCCCCAGCAGCTGCCAGCGGGCAGAGCGCCACTGAAGCGGCAAACAGCGCACCCAGTATCGCCAGCGGTGGCAGCCAATTTAATCCATCGACAGCGGAGTTCACCGTCGCCGTGCCAAAAATAATCACCGGCATATACAGCGGCATCACCAGCAGTGATAGCAATAGTCCGCCCTTGCGCAGTGATACTGTCAAGGCAGCGCCCACAGCACCGACCAAACTTAAGCAGGCAGTGCCCAATGCCAGGCTGCATATCAACGGCAGATAGCCTGCACTGGGCAGCGACAGCATCAAACCCAGCAGTGGTGACACCAGCGTCAAAGGCAGACCGGTGGTCAACCAGTGCGCTGTGACCTTGCCCAGTATCGGCAACGGCAACAGCTGCGGCGTAATCAACATCTGCTCGAGGCTACCGTCATGATAGTCACTGGCAAACAAGCCATCCACCGAGAGTAAGGTGGCTAAAAGAGCCATTATCCAGATCATCCCCGCCGCGACCTTTTCAAGCTGCGCCGCTTCAGGGGTTAAGCCCAGGGGAATCAGCGTCGACACCATCATAAAAAACACCACTGGACTGGCCACTTCGCCACGACGGCGATAGGCCAGCAGCAGATCACGGCGCAACCAGGCGACAAAGCCACTGTCCATTTTTCTGGCTGTTGGTCTCGACATTAGGCGATCCCCTCAGCATGAGGCAACAGCTTATATTTACGCAGGCCAGTCAGCGCCAGATCTTGGTGCGTCGAGAGAATAACAACACCGCCCCCGGCCACATGCTGTTGCAGGCAGGATTGTAAAAACGCCACCCCCTGCTTATCAATTGAGGTAAAGGGTTCATCCAGATACCACAGCCGTGCCTCGCTGATCAGTAGCCGCGCCAAGGCAACCCGCCGATGCTGCCCCGCCGACAGGGCGTAACAGGGAATATCACTGTAACCGGCCAAGCCCACTTGGGTCAGAGCATCGGTAATTGAAAGATCATTTGACTGAGCTGAAGTGGCCACCATCCAGCGCAGATTTTCCTCAGCACTGAGATTTAATTTAACCGCCGGTTGGTGCCCTATATAGAGCATATCTGAGAGATAGTTGTAGCGGCACTGGGGCAGTGTCTGACCAAGATAGGAAATCCCGCCAGCACTGGGCTGAAGAGAGCCGGTGAGCAGGCGCAGCAGCGTAGTCTTGCCACTGCCATTGGCGCCCTCGATCTGCAAAATATCGCCGGCGTCCACAGAAAAGTTGACCGCCGAAAACAGACAGCTGTCATCGCGTTCGAAGGCGAGATTTTCAACACTCAATAATGGCGCGTGCGACACAGACAGATTCCAGGCGAAGTGAACTTTTGGCGTCCGGCATTATGCCAAAATTAGGCATGGAATGTTGCAATAATCGACTTGCTGGCTTTGCAGTGAAATTGGCGATTAGTCCGAGATAAGGAGGAGGAATAAGAAGGCAGGATAAGAAAGCCCTGCTAGACTGCCGAGCCTGAAGACTGCCGAGCCTATAGACTGCCGAGCCTGAAATGCTATTGAACGGCCAAACCAAGCGACTCAATCAAAGTCGAAATCATAATCTTGGGTTTGCTTTTTGATCCGCGCCTCTTCAAGCTTTTTCTCGAGGCGCTGACGGGCCTTGCGATCAACCTCAGCCTGGCGTTTATCCGAGAGCACTGGCGTCTGCTCTTCGTCAAAATTGTCGTCTGTATCCAGCACTAGGTCATCGCTCATTAGTATTCCTTCAATCAGAGCCCACAACAGGTTGCAGCCAACCGCACCACAGATCTTACTAATGGAAAATAATTCTAAAACCAGTTTTCGTCAAGAACTTAAAACCTATGCTTTTCAACGAGTTGGAAATTAGTTTTACCAAGCTGGCAATAAGAATATCAAATTGACAGCAACTACAGAGTTACAGCTAAAATGGAGGCCTTAAAGCAACCTGAAACTATCAGCCGGTTTCGCACTCCAATCCTCAACTGCGCTCAATACGTAATAAGGGTTAGTCGCAAAGCAAAGCACTTAAATAGCACTTAAATAGCACTTAAATAAACATAGAGCATGCCAAATATGAAGTCTAAATTATCCCTAGCCGCCACTGTGATCACTCTGAGTCTGTGCAGTTTTATGGCATTGAAAACCACTGCCGAAGAGCAGAGCGCGGTATTTGCTGGGGGCTGCTTTTGGTGTACCGAGAGCGATTTCGAAAAGCTCGATGGTGTCATTTCTGCCGCATCGGGCTATATCGGTGGTCAAGTGAAAAACCCAAGCTACAAGCAGGTCTCAGCAGGGGGCACTGGGCATACAGAAGCGGTAAAGGTTATCTTTGACGACCAAAAGGTCAGCTATAGTGAACTGGTGGAGTACTTCTGGAAGACCATTGACCCCACAGATGGCGGTGGTCAGTTCTGCGACCGGGGCCAGCAGTACCGCAGTGAGATCTTTTATCAAACTGAAGAACAGCGTGATATTGCCCAAGCCTCAAAAGATGCCCTCTCCGCTAGCGGTCTACTCAAAGCGGAGATAGTCACCCAACTCACTGCCTCGAGCCGCTTTTACCCCGCCGAAGATTACCATCAGGACTACTACCTAA
>Ga0206126_10002688_pt1 | contig 18856 bp, 18 predicted proteins | sample Helgoland_Spring_5_FD_148621 | JGI IMG/M metagenome (GOLD analysis project Ga0206126, IMG submission 148621) | Pelagic subsurface seawater microbial communities from Kabeltonne, Helgoland, North Sea - Helgoland_Spring_Bloom_20160412_1 | ecosystem: Environmental > Aquatic > Marine > Epipelagic ...
TGTTTTGTCATCCAAAGATGCTACAAAGCAGCCCTGCCCGCTTCAAGCTAGTTTAATCTGACAATACCGGATTACTTCTTCTACAAGTTGATCCACCTTAACTACTGGTCCGAAATCCCGCGACCACCTCGTGATGTGCAGCTCTCAAAAACTCATGGTTGCCTGAACAGCTTTTTTCCAGGACGCGTATTTTGCTGCGCGTTGAGCATCTTCCATGGTTGGCGTAAACTGGGTTTCTCGCGTCCAAGAGTCGGAAAAAGACTGTTGATCAGGGTAGGTCCCAGCGTACATTCCTGCGAGCCACGCCACACCAAGGGCTGTGGTTTCATGTATCACCGATCTGTCCACCGGCGCTGAAATGATATCGGATAGAAACTGCATCGCCCAATCATTGGCGGACATACCACCGTCTACCCTCAACGTCGGCTGCACCCCCGTCACTTGCCAATCTGCTGCCATGGCATTCAGTAAATCGCGCGTTTGATAGCCGACGCTCTCAAGGGCTGCTTTGGCCATTTCAGCGGGGCCAGTTGCACGAGTTAACCCAAAGGCAGCCCCGCGACTGTCCGGATTCCAATAGGGCGCACCTAACCCGACGAAAGCGGGCACAAGAATGACGTTCTGGGAAGGGTCGGCCGCTTCGGCCAAAGCTTGGGTTTGGGCGGCAGTATCAATGATATGCAGCCCATCGCGCAACCATTGTACCGCAGCGCCCGCGACAAATATCGAACCTTCCAGCGCATAGGTAGGCTGTCCCTGCAGTTGATAGGCAATCGTGGTCAACAACCTGTTCTTGGAGACCACCGGCGTGGCCCCTGTGTTCAGCAAGGCAAAGCAGCCTGTACCATAAGTTGATTTCAACATGCCGGGCTCAAAACACGCCTGGCCGATTGTTGCGGCTTGCTGGTCTCCGGCGACCCCGCAAATAGCGATTTCAGCTCCCAGAATATCCGACCGCGTCTGGCCAAAATCAGCCGCACAGTCTTTAACTTCGGGGAGCATCGCGAGAGGGATGTCGAGCAGCGCGCAGATCGTCGCACTCCATCTACCCTTACGAATATCATACAGCATGGTTCGCGCCGCGTTTGTTGCATCGGTGGCATGAACTCTCCCGCCCGTGAGCTGCCAGATCAGGTAGCTGTCGACTGTCCCGAACAAGAGCTCTCCGTTTGCCGCGCGGAGCCGTGCACCTTCAACGTGATCAAGTATCCATTTCAGCTTCGTGCCTGAAAAATACGGATCAACCAGAAGACCTGTGCGCTCAGATATCATCGCCTCATGCCCGCCGGTGCGTAACGCGCGGCATTGATCCGCTGTGCGGCGATCCTGCCAAACGATGGCGTTGTGGATGGGAACGCCAGTTGTTTTATCCCAAACAATGACGGTTTCACGCTGGTTGGTGATCCCGATTGCGGCGATTTGCAATGCCGTTATCCCTGCCGCTTCAATCGTTGTGCGGCAGGTTGCCACCGTCGTATTCCACAAATCAGCAGGATCATGCTCCACCCAGCCCGATTGGGGAAAATGCTGTGGGAACTCTTCTTGCGCGCTGGCGACCTGCGCCATTTCACCGTCAAATAAGATTGCACGCGTCGATGTTGTTCCTTGGTCGATTGCAAGAACATAGCTCATGAAAAATCCTCATATTTCCCTAAGACCGGCTGTGAAATATCTGACATCAGACCTCTCTTTGCGCTGTCATCCAATCATCCAGCGCGGCAATTTCAACCATGGTCATGCTCAAACCCAGCTTGGAGCGGCGCCAGACAATATCTTCTGCGGTGCGCGCAAACTCGTTTTCAACCAGCCATGCGACCTCACGCTCCGTCAGATCGGCTCCAAAGCTCTGACCCAGATCAGATCCGGTTTTTGCATTGCCAAGAACGTCGAACGCGTCCAGCCCGTAGGCCTTGATCATACGGTTACACCAGCGTTGCGTTAAAAAGGGATACTGCTCCAGCAGTCGCACTTTTAATGCAGGGACACCATCAACCGGAAAATTCCCGCCGGGCATCGCCACGCCTGCTGTCCACGGCTGTCCTGCATCCGGAAAAAACGGGACGATCTTTGCCAGCGCGGCCTCGGCGAGCTTCCGGTAGGTGGTGATTTTTCCGCCAAAGACATTCAAGATCGGTGCGCCAGCTGTCTCATTCACGCTCAGTACATAATCGCGGGTGGCTGCGGTTGCTGATGTTGCACCATCGTCATAGAGCGGGCGCACACCGGAGTACGTCCAGACGATATCATTCTTCGTGATGGGTCTTTTCAAATACTTCGATACAAAATCAATAAGGTATGACTGTTCTTCAGGTGTACATAAGGGTTCTTGGGAAACATCGTCATGCGCGGCATCGGTGGTCCCGATCAGGGTAAAATCCGTCTCATAGGGAATCGTGAAAACAATCCGGCCGTCTTCGCCTTGAAAGAAATAGCATTTGTCGTGGTCATATAGTTTGGGGGTCACGATGTGACTGCCCCGCACCAAACGGACGCCTTGAGTTGAATTAATTCGGACAGTATTTCGGATGATATCCTCAACCCAAGGACCACCAGCATTGACCAACATACGCGCGCTGACGACACGGGGTGCGCTGCCGTCAGACGGTTCAAGCGTGATCTGCCAAATTCCATTCACCTGCTGGGCTGAAACAACCTTGGTGCGCACACTGATCCGCGCGCCCCGCGCTTCGGCATCGCGCGCATTCAGAACGACCAGCCGACTGTCTTCGATCCAGCAGTCAGAATATTCATACGCGCGCTTAAACCGATCTTGCAAGGGAATGCCCTCGGGCGCTTCGGCCAGTTTAAGCGATGTTGTCCCTTTGAGAATTTGCCGACCACCGAGGTTATCATAAAGAAATAATCCAAACCGGATCAGCCACGCAGGGCGGCGGCCCTTCATCCAAGGCATCACGATACTCAGTAGTTTTGACGTAGGCGTATCGCCTTCAAATCGCATGTCTTTGTGGTAGGGTAGCACAAAGCGCATCGGCCATGAAATATGTGGCATCGCTTTGAGCAACACTTCGCGCTCAATCAAGGCACTTCGGACTAGGCCGATTTCCCAATACTCAAGATAGCGTAACCCGCCGTGGAACAGCTTTGTTGACGCTGATGATGTGGCTGATGCCAGATCATTCATTTCTGCCAACTCTACGCTCAACCCGCGGCCTGCCGCGTCACGCGCAATGCCGCACCCGTTGATGCCACCACCAATGACAAACAAATCAACAATGCCTGCGTTATCCAGCTGATCCAACTTGGGCCTACGTGCCGTCATTTATGCCAACCTACTTTTCAATAAGTCACCAGATTTTAGCAGGATGGGATACCCCACCATTGAAAATGCCGTATTAACCTGCTTCAGAGCGCGCAAGGTTTCTTGGTGAATGTTGCTGGTTTCGATACTTTCGGCCAAACCTTCGCGTAGGCGGCCGATGTGATTGCGCTGTAATTTCTGTTCAACCTTACGGACCTTTTCCTTTGCTGCGACAAGCTCGCGGGCCTCGGCGGGATTCTGGTTCATCATGACGTTCAGCGCCAATTGAACGTTGTTTTGAACCCGGTCGGAAAAGTCGCCAATTTCGATTCGACCTTTGGGGGAAAACTGAAGCTTCTGCGCATCGAGCCGTTTGGCCAGTTCCAGCATGACTCTGGCAATCGCATCAGACGCAGAATCAAGGCTCGATGAAATCGACGCAAGCTCCATTGATCGACGGCCAAGTTCTTCATCCAGCCCCGTCTGACCCAGCTTCGCGAGGTAAAGCTTCACATCAAGATGAATCTGTTTGATCGTAACGTCTTGATCGCGGATCGTTTTCGCAGCGGCAGTGTTCCAAGTGTCATAAAGCGGTTCGACCGAAATCAGCATATGTTCGATTTTCTGGCCCATCCCGAGCAGCTCTCGCGCTGCACAATCGAGACCACGCTGGGGCCGTTCCAACGCGTTCGGATCGAGAGCCGAGACCGCCGCAAGGGAGGTATCCTCAGAAACCTTGTCCGGCATCAGGCGCGTCAGCAAAGATGTCAGCACGCCGACAAAGGGTAAGGCGATGACAGCCAGCACCAGATTAAATACAAGATGTGAATTGATCGATTGGCGCGCCGGTGTCGTCCCCAAACGGTCCAGCAGATCGGGCGTCGCAGATATCAAAAAGGTTACCAAAATCGCTCCACCGCCACGCAAAACAAGGTTTGCAACGATCATGCGGCGCGATGACAGTGGGGCCGACAACGTGAGAACGTAGGCAATGAGCGCACCGCCCAGATTTGCGCCAAGGATCATGGCGACGGCTGCTGGAACTGGCAAAACGGCCTGTGCAGCCAATGTGACGAACAACAGCACCGCCGCGACGCTGGAATGCACGACCCACGCAAATCCCGCACCCAAAACAAATGCTGTCAGTAAATCACGGCCAAGATAGGCCATGACAGTCTGTGTTCCTGGATTAGCCACCAAAGGCCCGGTCGCCGCACGGATCATATCCAAAGACACAAAAATCAAGGCAAGCCCGATCAGAATGCGGCCAACTTGGCGATTGCTACCACTTGAACGTTGAAAGATGGCAACCCCGATCAACAACAATATCGGAATCAGGATCGGCTGACGCACCATCAAAAGCTGCGTCACAACCGCTGACCCAACGTCTGCGCCCAGCAGGATCGCCAGACCAACAGCCGTCGCAAGCCCGCCTTTGGCCACAAAATTGGACACCAATACCGCCACCGCAGTTGAGCTTTGTAGGAACACTGCGGCCGCCATCCCAGTGGCTGCTGCCAGCAAACGGTTTTTGGCAGAATGGCGCAACCAGAACCGCAAGGGTGCTGCAAAGCCTCGCTCGACACCGGTACGGACAAGCCGCACAGCCCAGATCAGCAGCGCTGCTGCACCGGCTATTTGAATCAGGAATTGAATTAGATGTGGGTCTTCCACAGGCCACGCTTTCTTTCAGAGAAATGGGTTAGAACGGAAATGGGCCGGGACCGGCATCAGGTCCGATCCGAATGGTTTGAAAACCGCCCTCCCAAGTGTGCAACAGGCACCCGTCCTCAAGGGTCATAAACCCCACAGGGGCGTCAGTGCGGCGATCATAGGCGAAAGTACTACACGGGGATGGCGCGGAAATTGCGATATGCCCTCCCACATCCGAAACCATCATAGAATGGATATGACCGCAGACAATGCGCAACGGGCCAGTGTGGTCGGACACAACATCGCGAAAGGCCGCGCGGTTGGTCAGGCCGATGTCGTCCATGAAATTGATGCCGGACCGAAACGGTGGATGGTGAAGCGCCAACAGCGTGGGCCCATCCTTGGCCTGCGCCAGCGCATTTTTTAAAAACACCAATGACTGCGCGGACAGCGTGCCTTTGCCCGATCCTTCGACCAGTGTGTCCAGCCCAATGATCCAAAGGTCGCCAACTTGCGTCACCCAATCAAGTGGGCCAACGGGCGTAAACTGGTCAGCAAACGCCGCCCGCATCGGGGCGCGAGCATCATGGTTTCCAGCAATAACCAGCAACGGCAGATCAAGCGGTGCCAGCAACGCCTTAAACCGCACGTAACTTTGCGCAGTGCCATCATCGCTTAGATCGCCACTGATCAGCACTGCATCAATGGTGCCTATTTGATCGCGGATCGACTGGATGCGGTTAATCAAACGGGTGAGTGCCGCGGCTGTATCTAATCGCCCCGAAACCAACGCCCCATCCCGCACGATATGGGTGTCGGTGATTTGAAGGATCGTGGTCATTTGATCCCTGCGCGCAGGAACGCTTGTACGAACTGGCGTTGGAAGATCAAGAACGCGATCAAAAGTGGTGCGACCGACATCAACGTGGCCGCCGAAATAACGCTGATATCCACGCCGTTTTCAGGGGCACCAAAGATCGACAAACCAACAGTGAGGGGGCGTGTTTCGGGCGAATTCGTTACAATCAGCGGCCACAGGAAGTTATTCCAGTGGGTCGACACGGACACCAGTGCGTAGGCCAAATATGTTGGTTTCGCCAACGGCACATAGACCCGCCACAAGATACCCAAGAGGCCACAACCCTCGATCCGCGCGGCTTCGTGCAATTCAATGGGCACGCCTTTGAACGCTTGGCGCATCAGGAATATTCCGAACGCTGACGCCATGTAGGGCATACCAACACCTAGGATTGTATCGAACAACCCAAGGCGCGACACCATCGCGTAGTTTTCCACGATCAGCACTTCTGGTAAAATGAACAATTGCATCAGTACCAGAATGAACACGAAATCCTTGCCGGGGAATTGCAGTTGCGCGAATGCAAACCCTGCAAGGGTCACCAGTATGAATTGACCAATCAGGATGACCGTTACCAAGCTGAACGTGTTGATGAAGTATTTGAGCCAAGGCGCGCCGTTCCAGGCAACGATGAAGTTATCCATGGTCCACGGCGAAAACAGCCGCAGGTTCACCGCATCGGATGTGGAATGGGTCGCTGCCCAGAACGCAAAGAGCAGCGGTGAAATCCAGATGACGGCCAAAAGGATCGCGCCGAAGCTGTCCATGAAATTGCCTAAACGCTTCATTGGTAATGCGTCCTTTTATCAAGATACAGGAACTTTGCGGCGGCCACGATCGCCAGCACCCCGATCACAAGGATCGTCATGGCGGCGGCCTGTGGCGCGTCAAAGAAGGCGAACGCCATTTCCCAGATGTAGTAGAGCAACAATTTGGACGCGTCCGACGGCCCACCCTTGGTCAGAATAAACAAATGGTCGATGAGTTTTACCGAATTGATCAACGCATTGATTGCTATGAAAATCGTCGTCGGCATCAACAACGGCAACACAATGCGGCGGGTGTAAGTCCAGCGGCTGGTGCCTTCGATGTCAGCGGCTTCTTTGAGGTCCTCAGGGATTGTTTGAAGGGCTGCGAGGTAAAAGATCATGAAAAACCCCGCCTCTTTCCAGATCGTCACAATGATAATCGCCCAAAGCGCGGTCTCCGGTTGTCCCAGCCAGTTGATCGATGGCAAACCAAAGACGCTGCCGATCTGGTCAAGCACGCCCAAGCCAGGCGTATAAAAGAACAGCCACAGGTTGGCGGCGGCGATCATCGGCAGCACGGTCGGGGTGAAATAGGCGGTGCGCACAAACCCGCGCGCCGAAATCTTGCCATTCGCCCAAAGCGCCATCGCCAACGCGATCGCCATGGAGACAGGGATGGTGACGCCCGCATATAAAAGGTTGTTTTTAACGACGATCCAGAACGTCGGATCCGCGAAAAGTTCGGTATAGTTTCCAGTGCCGATATATTCGACCGGATTGCGCCGCGTACCCCGTGAAAACAGGCTTGTCCACAAGGTCGCCACGGTCGGATAAAACGCAAAGACCGACAACAGTACAAGCGCGGGCGTGAGCAACAGCCAGCCGTAAATGGCCTGCCTGCGGCGTTCTAGATTGGCATGTGCTGACATGGCGTGTCCTCGCGAGGTTTAAGAGTGGTGGGGCCGTTGCGATCGTGCACCGGCCCCTCCGGGAGGTGGTTACTGGTAGTCAGACAGCAGACGCACCGCAGCGGCCTGCGCCTCGCCCAAGGCTTCGGCAGGTTCTTTAGCCCCTGTCAAAGCAGATTGGATCGCGCTGTTCAGACCGTCGCGAACACGTGCTGTTTCGAATGTTGAAAATTCGGCAACTGCGTTTTCCAACTGGTTGCGTGCCACAAGAGCAGGCGGGAATTCAGCAACGTAAGCCTGCAATGCTTCGGTTTCATAGGCTGCGGGGGACACGCCCATGTAACCCGTCGCGATTGACCATTCAGCAGCCTGCTCTGGTGCCGTCATGAACTGCATCAATTTCAACGCAGCGGCGCGTTCTTCATCCGTTGTGTCTTGGAACAGATAGAAGTTACCGCCACCTGTTGGTGACCCAAGACGCACATTGCCCGGAAGTTCCGCAACACCGAAATCAAAGCTGGCACCATTTTTGACAGCCGTCAGATTGCCTGTGGAATGCCACATCATCGCAGTCTGGCCTTCAAGGAACGCCTGACGCAATGTGCCCCATTCAACTGTGCCGGTTGGCATAATGCCGTGTTCGCCCGACAGGGATTTCCAGAACTCCAACGTTTCAACGACAGTCGCGTCATCAAAATAAGTGGTCAATCCGTCGCCGGACATGACCTCTTTGCCGTTCTGGATCGCGAGCGCTTGGAACATCCAATAAGGATACCCAGTTGAAGGGATCATCAGGCCGTAGGAGTCATCATTGGTCAGGGCCTTGCCCATTTCAATCATTTCACCCCACGTTGTCGGCGGTGCTTCTGGATCAAGACCCGCAGCGCGGAACAAATCCTTGTTGTAATAGGCAACGATGGTCGAACGCTGGAACGGAATGCCCCATGTCTGACCTTCGATCTGCCCGTTCGCCATCAAGGCTGGGTAAAAGCTGTTCAGCCACTCCTTGTCTGCGTCTGTTGTCGCGACTTCTTCGAATGGAACAATCAATTCCTGTTCGATGAGGTCGTAGGCATCAATAGAGAACATCACAGCCAATTGCGCGGATTCACCGGACGCCAACGCGGACAATGCACGCACACGTGTGTCGTCATAGTTGCCCGAATAAATAGCAGTGACGCTGATGTCAGGGTTCTCTGCTTCAAAGTCAGCAACGATACCGTCGACAACTTCGGTCAATGATCCACCCACAGCAATGGGATAGTACATCGTTAGTTCTGTTTCAGCACTTGCCGATGTGACAGCCATCGCTGTCGCCAACCCGAGTGCCGTTGTTGAGAATAGTTTCATGTTTTCCTCCCTAGGATTTTCAGTCTTCTTCTAGCCGCCGCAAGGTTTACCCCTGCGCCGCCGTTCTTTGGCCTGCTGCATCAAAGACGTGCAGGCTGTCGTTGTTGAAAGTAATGTCGATTTCATCGCCCTCCGGCATCATAGCCATGCCGGATTTCAAGATGCACAGCCCGGTGGCGTGCCCGTGATCAAGGCCAATCAACGTCTCCGATCCCAAGAATTCGCTCTCGGTGATTGTGCAGGACATGCGCCCCTCACCCTTGGGGACGATCTGGATATTCTCCGCACGGATGCCGAGGGTTTGCCCCTCGCCAAATCCGTCCAACCCTTCGGATTTGATGAGCGCCATAGGGGGCGCCCCGACAAATTCAGCGACAAACGTGTTATTCGGTTTGTTGTACAAATCCTCGGGCGGGCCGACCTGTTGGATGTGACCATCTTTCATCAACACAACAGTATCCGCCATGCTCATGGCTTCGGTCTGATCGTGGGTCACATAGACGACCGTGATACCCAGATCGCGCTGTAGCTTTTTGATATCCTTGCGGACCGAATTGCGCAGCTTGGCATCAAGGTTCGACAGGGGTTCATCCATCAGGCACAGACGTTGCCCCGCCACAATCGCACGCGCCAAAGCCACACGCTGGCGCTGACCGCCGGATAATTCACCCGGTTTGCGATCTTCATAGCCCAGCAGCCCTGTTATCTCTAAGGCGCGGTGCAGTTTCTCCTGACGCTCCTTCTTAGGCACGCGGCGCACCTTCAGGCCGAACACGACGTTTTCCGCAACAGAAAGATGCGGGAACAGTGCGTAAGACTGAAATACCATCGACAGGTTGCGATCAGACGCGGCACTGGTTGTTACGTCCTTGCCATCAATAAAAATCTGCCCTTCGTCAGGCAGCTCCAATCCGGCAAGAAGTCGCAATGTCGTGGATTTTCCACACCCCGAAGGACCAAGCAGCGCGGTAAAGCTGCCCTCGGGAATATCAAGCGTGATACCCTCAACGCCAAGCTGGCCATTCCAGCGTTTGGCCACATCTTTTATCGCTACAAAGGGGCCCGTCGTCATATTGCTTCTCCTTCGGCTACAAGCAGCCTGTCGTTGATCTTATCCATCAGCGGCGAAAATGCCGGAGGCGGGCGGCGGTCAATGATGACCGTGTCGATGTCGGCAATATTGTCACCCAGTGCCGGCGCGTGACGTCCGAATTTTGAATGATCCACCACCAACAGTGCGTGTTGCGCATTTTTGCAAAGCTTTTGTGTCGCCCGGACTTCAGTTGTGTGAAATTCCAGAAGGCCACCATCGCTGGCGATACCCGCGGTACCAAACACGGCGAAATCGGCCCTGTAGCGTCCAAAGAAATCCAAGACTTCATTGCCAAGTATATCGCGATCAGGAAGACGTAGCTCGCCGCCAGGTAACAGGATCCTGTTTGAGACTTCCTCACTCAGAGCCATTGCAGCGCTAAGATTGTTGGTGATCACAGTCAGACCCTTACGGTGGCGCAAGGCTTGCGCAACGCTCAGTGGGGTCGACCCGATCGAAATGAACACCGACGACCCATCAGGGATCAGCTTCGCCGCCGCCTCACCAATCGCGCGCTTGCCCAGAAGGTTGGTGCCCGCCCGTTGATCAAACGGGGTGTTCAAGAATTCTTCGCTCAGCTCGATTCGGCCATGCACACGGTGGAGCATCTCACCCTCACACAGGGTATCCACGTCGCGGCGAATGGTTTGCATGGAAACATCAAAACGATCAGCCAAGGACCCGACGGTCACAGCGCCCTGCTCAACAACAAGGGCCGTAATTGCCTCTCTGCGTCTGGCTTTCTTGGAAGACATTCAAACCTCGTTTGTACCGATGGTTTACGTTAGGTTCAAAAAAGCAACAAAACAACATTTTAATATTACATTTTTACAATTACACCTCAAATACCTGAATAATAACTATAATTTATAAAATACGAATGGAACTTAGGTTAGAAATCACGCTAAAAATCGTATTTTTGTTGTTTTTTCTTTCCCTCCAACTTTTTTCTCGTAAGGTGGGCCTACGCTGCAAAGTGGCGAAATTCAGCTGGAAGAACATGCAAACAACACAGTCGATCTTTGATAGGTACGAGGAAATAAGTGAGCGATTGCCCAATGTTACATCGCGATCTGACACATTGGACATTGCATCACTGCTAGATATTACCAACGATATCGACGCGTTCGTTTTTGATGCGTTCGGAGTGTTGAATGTGGGCGAAACAATGATTCCCGGTGCAGACCGCAGGCTGGATCAACTTCGCGAACGTGGTTGCGCAATCCGTATTTTGACGAATGCCGCCAGCTATGATCGTGCCGGAGCGATCGACAAATTCAAACGGCTTGGGCTGACGGTCGAAGACGATGAAATTATCACCAGCCGCGAAGCCGCATTGTTGCATTTAACGGCGGGCCATTGGGGCGTGATTTCTGCGACTTCAGACGATCTAAGCGACCTGCCAGAAAGCGTAAGTCGCCTCGAAGATTCCTCGGATGTCTACGACACGGTAGACCATTTCCTTTTTCTTTCTACCGCAGAATGGACGCCTGTCCGTCAAGACCTGCTGATGGCGGCGATGACCACACGCCCTCGTCCCCTTTTGATCGGGAACGCCGATCTTGCAGCGCCACGCGACGACGGGTTTTCTATTGAGCCTGGTCACTATGGCCACCTCATCGCGGATAAATTCCCGGACCACGTCCGTTTCTTCGGCAAACCCTTCCCAGAAGTCTACGACCTCATTGAGGCGTCGTTACCTGATGTACCATCAGCTCGCATAGCGATGTGTGGCGACACGTTGCACACTGATATATTGGGTGCTGCCGCGCGTGGTTGGCGAACGGTTCTCGTCACCCAAGACGGCCTATTCGCAGGTCACGAAACGAGCGTATTCTCAGCTAAATCCAACCTTTTTGCGGACTGGCGACTGGAACGCATCTAAACGACCGGTTTGGCGAAACTTGCTACACCACCAAAGGAAGGCGATCCAGTTGCGAGCAATTGCTGCGTGAGCATTAGCTGCACCTGCACAAGTCCGGTTTGTCCCGCAGTCTGTAAATTCGGCCACTGATCTATGCTGCGCTCTGCACGAATGGCTGGTTTTCCCGCTGCGCGGCAGCACCGAATTTTACGCTGACGCAGAATTTTTCTCGCTGCGAGCGCATGCAGCGAGAAAACCGAATTCACACAATGGGCTCCAAGCAGCCATCCGCTGCGTCACGTATGAATGTCGGCTATAGAATAACAGTCTCCACTCATACTGATCGTCCTGCATAAATCGCACCTCAGCGCAGACGGGGCTAAGTCCGCGGTAGGGATGGCCACCGCGGGCAGGTGCAAAAAGCTTTCGGGTGACGCATGTGACGCTTTTTCCGGTGCTGTCAGACTAATGACTGCAAGCATCAGATTGATGGGGCAATCGAAATTTATGCGCTCAATAATTGACGCCACTCAGCCAGAGCAGCGGCACGGTTTAGCTTGAAATTGGTGCGTGAATAGAGATGGCGTTCCTGATTGAAATGGTTCTGAATAGACGCGTGGACCGAGACGAATTTCTGTAACGTTGCCGTTCGTCGAAATCTTAGCATCGCCCTCTCTCGTCGCCTGAACGGTAAATGAGAATTTTCAGCTCTGTTGTTTACCCAGCGACCTGTTTCTTGCCGGTCAGAATTTCCTATGATCACCATCGCTGCGCGGTAGGAACGCAGTTTGTCAGTCACTATAATTCTAGGCTGGCCACTACGCTTCATCGATTTTCTTATGAATTTCAACGCAGCCTTGCGATCTCGGCGCTTGCTTACATAACTCTCAAGCACCTCACCTTCGTGATCTACAGCACGCCAAAGGTAGTGCCGTTCGCCGTTAATCTTCACAAAGACTTCATCAAGGTGCCACTGCCAATTAGAATGACTTTGCGCCATATTGCGTCGTTTCCTAGTAATCTCTGATGCAAACATTGGCCCAAAGCGGTTCCACCAAGACCGAACTGTTTCATGACTTACCTCCACACCCCGTTCATGAAGAAGGTCCTCCACATTACGGAGCGAAAGCGGGAAACGGACATACAGCATTACTGCAAGTCGGATGATGTCAGGACTGGTTTTAAAGTAGCGGAATGGAGAATGTTTTGTCATCCAAAGATGCTACAAAGCAGCCCCACCCGATTAAAGTACCTTTAATCTGGCAGTGCCAGAAATCCGTTTAATGCATGGGTGCTCTCAGCTCTCATAGTTATTGCTAAGTTCGCATCAATAATGATTGTATGAATTTAAAATTGTCCATACTTTAGTCTCAATATCATCGGAGAGCCACAAATGGAATGTACAGTCGAAGCCGTTATTAAGGACATCAATACGTCTTTACCGGCGCGAAAATTAAATCAGCTTATCGAACGAACTAATCTTTCAGCTGACTTAAAAGCAATTATGGCAGATGTTGCGCATGTGACAATCAAAGTTGGCGGCAAAGTGCTGGCGGTTGGGCGTAAAATTTTAACATTTGTGTTGGATCTTGTAAAAACTTTTCCGGCAATTGCTATGGGTACTATTGCTGCTCTAGTAATAACAGCTGTTGTGGGATCCATACCAATCATTGGCGCACCGTTAGCTGCATTTGTCGGGCCTATTCTTTTAGCACTAGGAATAACAGCTGGTGCACTGAAAGACTTAACCAATGAGAACCTGCAATATCGTATTAATACCTTGGTCGACTCGTTTAAAGTTTTAGTGGAGCTTTAAAATGGAGAGCTTTGGCATTGAAATTGTTCAAATGAAACAGCTTAGCAATGTTGAACAAGTTGTGGATGATACCAATAAATTCAAACTCAAGTTAGGTATAGGGGAAGATGCGTTCACTTCGTTGAAGTTGGCCAAAACACTGCAATCACTTTGGGACTTAAAGGGTGCGGCCGGAGCAGGAGCCGTAGCTGCTGCTAGTCCTGCAGTAGCCACTACCATTTTCGCAAGTACCGCTGGTCCATTATCATTCCTAGGAATTGGTGCAGCAGCTGCCACTCCAGTGGGGTGGATCATGGGAGCTGCACTCCTTTCAGGTGGTGCCTATTATGGCGCTATGCAGATGCTTGGAAAATTCAACTCCTCACGTGTAGATACAATTCCCAAATTTATTAATACCCCAATCGATTTATTGGGTGCCACGATATTTGATATGATGGCTGGACTTTCTTTAAAAGTTTTGTCTCTTTCACATCCAATTGAAGATATCGAGCGCAATGCAATTACTGATTATTTTGTCGAAGAATGGGGTCTTTCTGTCGAGTACGCCCAAGCCGCACTACCGATAATTGAAACTTCAATCCAAGACAAAAGATTAAAAGACATGGCTGAAAGCTTAGCTGACTTTCAGTTGGAAAACCCTGATTGCAATCCAAATCAAATGAAAAAAGACATTAAATCATTTTTGGAAGAAATTGCTCTCGCCGATGGTGACTACAGTGAGGTAGAAGAGTTAGCAGTCGAGGCTGTGGAAAATGTTTTAGGTCGTTCTTTGGCGGGTCACAGACAAATCACAAAATCAGCAACTAAATATGCAAAAATATCTGCTGGGGTTGCGGGCAATGTTGCTTCGAGTGCATCGAAGGTAGCTGGCAACGCCGTAAAGGATGCAAACAATCTTGTTGGGAAATTTTGGAAAAAATAGCATGCCAAAGCACATGACACCAATAGTGTTCAAGACATTAATTATGTCCGCTGTCATATAAAGCTGAACATCAGAGCGGTTTGAGTATTGGAGGCTCTGGTTTCTTTGTGTGATTGATTATGCTGCTTGTTTTTGATGTTGCAAGCACGGGTTTGAGACCGGGTCACAGGCCCGCACCGGCATCAGACACTCGCTAGCCTATTACAATGCTGAACTACCGCACTCGACCCACGGCATCTTTACCCCAGACGAAGCCTATGAGAGCAAAACACAACCCATGAGAATGGCAGCCTGACATGAAACCCTGATCCACCTTAACTGGCTGCAAAGTGGTCGAAGAACAAGGACCACCTCTTATTGCTTCCCACAAGCTTCTAAAATGAGCCCTATGATCCAAAAATTCTGCATCAACTGGCTGCAGAATTTATTCGCGCCTCATAAAATTCGACCCAGGCTTTCACTTCTATTTTGGTACCCAATTCACTCAAGCTAGACCAAATATTGTTCGCAGTAGTCCATGGCACCTTTTCCAGACTTGGAGACCATCTGTTTGCTAAAAACTCTTTTAAAGAGTTCTGCTGCTCGCTGGATAATAGCTCTGGCGCATAGAAATGAGCCTCCCCCTTTGAAGTGGTCCGCCCCTATAGTTAGGAAACGGAGGACCATAAATGGCTATCAAGAGACCCAAGCCCGAAGAGATTGTCGTAAAGTTACGGCAGGTTGAAGTGCTAATGGGGCAAGGTATGCCTCGGATTGACGCGATCCGTCAGATCAGTGTGACTGAACAAACCTATTACCGTTGGAAGAAGAAGTACGGCGGAATGGGCACAGAGCAACTCAAGGAACTGAAGCGGTTACAGAAAGAGAACGAGCGTCTTCGCCGAGCAGTATCGGACCTTACGCTGGACAAGCTGATCCTAAAGGAGGCTGCATCGGGAAAATTCTAAGCCCTTCGCGTCGCCGTGCTTGCATTGATCTCGTGCGCAGTCAGATGAAGATTTCTGAGCGCCGAGTGTGTCGCGCGTTGGGCCAACATCGATCCACACAACGTCGATTACCCAAAGGCCGTGCCGATGAAGAACGCTTGGTCGCAGACATGATCGAGTTGACCCGCCAGTACGGTCGATATGGCTATCGCCGGGTCGCGGCCTTGCTAAGAGACGCGGGTTGGCAAGTGGATGACAAACGTGTCGAACGTCTGTGGCGGCGCGAGGGGCTTAAAGTGCCAATGAAACAACCCAAGAAATGGCGGATCTGGATGAATGACGGATCGTGCGTCCGGCTGCGCCCTGAATATCAAAATCATGTCTGGTCGTACGACTTCGTACATCACCGAACCGATGATGGCAGGGCTTTCAGGACACTGAACATCCTGTACGAGTACAGCCGGGAATGTTTGGCAATTCGGGTGAAACGAAAGCTGAATTCGATTGAGGTCATCGATGCCCTAACGGACCTATTTATTTTACGCGGTATTCCCGCCTACATCAGGTCGGACAACGGTCCAGAGTTTATCGCCGAGGCGCTCAGAGACTGGATCAGAGCTGTCGGAGCAAAGACGGCTTACATTGAGCCGGGGTCGCCCTGGGAGAACGGATATTGCGAAAGCTTCAACGGGCGAATGCGAGATGAATTGCTCAACGGCGAGATATTCTACTCACTACGCGAAGCTCAAATAATCATCGAACGCTGGAGGAACCACTACAACACAAAACGACCACACAGTGCATTGGGCTATCGCCCACCTGCGCCGGAAGCCACTATCCCGGTGGACCAAAGGACAGTCATGCACTAACTTTCAAATTGGACCACTCAAGTGGGGCTGCTCAGCCCCATAAAACTGCCGAGGATAACCAAAAAAGATGACATTTAAAAAATGATGTTTTATTATTGGACTATAATTTTTGCAATAAAAGAGAAGAAATGCAGCATTTTATACGAAACCTCACAATTAACTTCTTGTTATTTTTCGCAACAATTGGTTCCGCAGAGCAAATGAACTGCCAGAATTTCGGAAGCATAGAATTTTTCACACCAAGCGAAACTTCCGTTCTAAAGGAATGTTTGGCGAATGTAGAAGAACAAGAACTGACAAAAATACATTCTAACGGAAACACTGCTATCATGAATGCGGTCATCGCAGATGTAAACGCTGTAATGCTAGCAAATCTATTGTCAAAATATGACGAAGACTCGTTAATTGAACTTTTTCAACATCGAAACTTCAAGGAACTCAGTGTCGTTCACATGGCGAGCGTCACTCAAAATGCTCCGTCGCAACTGGTAACGCTGAAAAATTTTGGCGCCGATTTCAATATACTGCGTGATAAAAAAGAAGGTTATATCTATGATCGAGGTGTTTCAGCGCTCCACTACGCAATAAGTGAAAATGCACCATCAGAAAATATCTTGGCACTGTTAGCACTTGGTGTCGATCCGCTACGCCAAGACAAACGAGGTAACCAGGCAATCAACCACGCATTATCTCACAATGCAGACTTTGAAGTTCTCAACATACTGCTTACCTTCACGAAAAAATATTATAAAAACGACAGGGGGAATAGTGCTCTCCATTTCGCGGTACAGAAAATCGATGATGTTCAGAAACTCAACTTGGTGTTCAATTCGATCGATGACGGTTATTATGACGAATTAACAAGTGCTGACGAAAGCATTCTGCATCTAAGTGCAGGGTCAGCGACATCAAAAGATGTATTTGATGTGGTCTTAAAAAATTCAACGTCATTTGCCTGCAAAGAAGACTCGAAGGGTGCGAGGGCGATAGATTATGCACGACTAAATCCGAATATTAATAGTTCGCCGCAAGTACTAACATTGCAAAATATGTGTAATTAATGATGTTTAAATTCATTCGTCGTTTTTTCTTGGTATCAGTGCTTCTCTTCAGTTTATCGCTAAATGCTGCTTTGGTAGTTTCAGAGGTCGCCTACAACATTGCATATGGCCTGATTTCTAATGCTGCATCAATTTTATATGATGCCTCAGAACTGACTCACTCCATCGGGCGGAAAAACGCCAAATTAACTAAATCGCTCAATCAACTGGATAAAGAACTTTCGCAAAGCACCGATGCGCTGAAAAAGCAAAGCGATGATATTGTATACCTAAAAAATGATCGAGATAAATTGCGCACGCTGTCAGAAAAATTATCGGACGATGTAGTGAAGAATAAAAATGAAGTTGATGCGTTAAAAAGGTCCAACAATTTAAAACAAAAAGAAATTCAAAGTAAAATTTCTGAGTTGAACGTTTTAGATCGACAACTAACAGATACTAAAAACCGACTATCAAACGCGGACTCAAATTTGAGTGAACTAACTGAAAAAAATAAGTTACTGAAAACGGATCATGATTTATCAAAACAAAATATTGCGAAATTAAAAAGCGACTTGGACGATAACAAAATCGCAAAGGATCAATTGCAAGAAGTAGTTTCTAAGCAGAAGAAAACAGTCGCAAAATTAACAAAGAGTACAAGCGTACAACTCGCTCAACTTGTAAATACTAAGAAAATCATTCGTGAAACGACAGATCGCACCAGTAAAAGAATTGCTAAGAGAGTAGCGAGGAACATTGCCGCTATGCCTTTTGAAAGTGTGCCGGTAGCGGGTATCGCTATCACGGTTGGTACCATCTACCTTGAAATTCAAGATGCATGTCAATCTGTTAAAGAATTTGATGAAATGAAATTATCTCTCGGACTAGATCCGGAAAATACAGAAACTGATCAATCTTACTGTGCATTAACCAAAGACGATTTGATTAGATTGATCACCAACCGCACAAGTGATTTTGAAATATGCGTTTCACAAAATGGCATATCGAAAAAAGCAGAGATTAATGAATTAATGGATTGTCTGCCACAAAAAATTGATAAACTTTCTCTCCCTGATTTTGATAAATTCAATAAACCCGCGGAAGCAGGATTGTAAACAGCATCTACTTTGCGCGTCGCGCGCTTGATATCTTTGACCAGCTTCTCGCTCAGGCTTTTGCGTGTTCCAGTTGTCTGTCTCATCTTCCACTCCTCAGTGGTTACGATGAGCCAAGAAATCTCTCTTATCAAATGCAGCTAATTGGACCCATAGGAGCTGACGCCAGACAGACGAGAAACTGTCACCAGCTAACTTTCTCACCTTGCTGTAGAACCAGTCCGCCAATTCCCAACTGTGCAAAATTCTTAAACTCTGGATCACGCGACTGATACGAAGGTGATTATGATTAAACTCTTGTTGCCAATGGTGATTGCGAGAAAGAAACTCCAGAAACCTTACTGTCATTGCTTCTAAAAAACCTGAAACATCCGAGTTCTCAGCTAGCCACAAAGCTGTATCAAGGTCTAAAACTGGGGCGTTTGAACCG
>Ga0206126_10002689_pt1 | contig 18845 bp, 27 predicted proteins | sample Helgoland_Spring_5_FD_148621 | JGI IMG/M metagenome (GOLD analysis project Ga0206126, IMG submission 148621) | Pelagic subsurface seawater microbial communities from Kabeltonne, Helgoland, North Sea - Helgoland_Spring_Bloom_20160412_1 | ecosystem: Environmental > Aquatic > Marine > Epipelagic ...
TCCTTGGTCCACTTTTAGTGATCATGACAGTCGATCTGGCCTCCGCCATTTTGCTTGAGGCAACCTTATCCTTCCTCGGCATCGGCCTGCCCGCCGACAGCCCCAGCCTTGGCACGCTAATCCGCATTGGCATGCAATTCCTGCTGTCAGGTGAATGGTGGATTTTGTGGATCCCCACGTTGTTCCTCATCGCCTTGGTTGTGTCCATCAATATCCTTGGCGATTTCCTACGTGACATCTTCAACCCGAGGCTGCGCTAGATGCTGACAATCAAAGACCTTACCGTCAAATTCCCGTCCCGCTTTGGCGACTTTAGCGCCATCGAGGGCGTGGATATGACTATCAAGCCGGGTGAAATTCACGGGTTGGTTGGAGAAAGTGGTGCAGGAAAATCCACCGTGGGCGCAGTAGTTATTGGCCTACTGCAAGCACCAGGCTATGTCACCAAGGGAACACTGACGCTGGGCGATACAGACCTTCGTGAGCTAACACCCGCCCAAGCGCATGAGGCCCGCGGGGATCGCATTTCGATGATCTTTCAGGACCCGCAAACCAGTTTGAACCCGCTGATGACGATTGAGGATCAGCTAGTTGAGACCATTCAGGCCCATTCAGATGCCAGCAAAACCGAAGCCCGCAGACGCGCCGTTGATCTCCTCGAAGATATCGGAATTCAAAATGCATCCCAACGGATAAAGGCCTACCCACATCAATTTTCCGGCGGGATGCGCCAGCGGGTTGTCATTGCATTAGCAATCTGTACCGATCCGGAGTTGATCATTGCCGATGAGCCAACAACAGCATTGGATGTTGCTGTGCAATCGCAGGTCCTAGACTTGATCCAACAGCTGGCCAAGGAACGGCAGATTGCCTTTATGTTGATCACCCATGACATTGGCGTAATAGCCCAAGTGGCCGACCGCGTGACGGTCATGCGCAAGGGGCGTGTAGTGGAAACAGGTGACACTGCGCAGGTCTTAGGCGCTCCCAAACATCCCTACACGCGCGCGCTGATGGATGCTGTGCCTCCATTAGATCAAAAAATAGATCGCTTCCGCGTTCCTGCTGCGGACGACACTGCGGTGATGCAGGGTGACACAGCAGAGCGCTGGTTGCTTGAAGGACAACAACACTGCCTCACAGGGCTTGCCTTGGAAAACCTCACAGTGACGTTTGCCGGGCAGCGCACATCCTTGTTTAGCAAACCATCCCCCTATGTCGCTCTGGAAGATGTAGCTCTGACCATTAGACCCGGTTCTATCATGGGGTTGGTAGGTGAGAGCGGGTCCGGAAAATCCACGTTGGCGAAAGCCATCACTGGCCTTGTGACTCCCAGATATGGGACGATGATATTGGGCGACACGGTGCTGCCATTCGGATCATCTCGAAGTCGGCACCATTCGTCGCGGCAACTGGTTCAAATGGTGTTTCAAGATCCCTACTCAAGTCTGAATCCCCGACACCGTATCGGGGATATTCTGACCGAACCATTATGGTTTTACGGTTTTGTCAAAGACCCAGCCGAGCGCACGAGTTTGGCGGCCTCCATGTTATCACTCGTGGGGATGCAGCCAGACGCTATGATCAAATACCCGCACCAATTCTCAGGTGGCCAACGTCAGCGCATTGCGGTGGCACGGGCGTTACTCGCGCGGCCACGGTTCTTGATCTGTGACGAGCCGACGTCGGCCCTGGATGTGTCGATTCAGGCTGAAATCTTGAACTTGCTCAAAGAACTACAAGCAAGGTTTGGACTAACCATCCTGTTTATCAGCCACAATCTTGCTGTGGTGCGTCAAATGGCAGATGACACGGCCGTTTTACGCGATGGCAAGATCGTAGAGGTCAATACGACGGAGGTAGTCTATCAGAGTCCGCAAGCCAAATATACAAAATCACTCCTGGCACAAACGCCTGTGATGCCAAAATCTTGGAGACAGTAGGCTCATGATTACATTATACGGATATGACACCATCAATACTTTAAAGTTGCTGATGTTCTTGTGTGAAGCCGGGCTAAATTATGAATTTAAGCCCATCAATATTCGCGCTGGAGAGCAACACTCTGACGAATTTCGCGCCATGAACCCAGCCGGAAAGGTGCCTGTGATTTGGGATGGTGATATGTACCAAACAGAATCAAATTCGATCCTTCTTAGCTTGGCGCAAAAAACAGGCTGGGGGCTGATGGAGGGCTCTTCGTTGAATGCGAAATTGATAACTTGGCTATTTTATCAGGCATCTACTCAAGGGCCATATTTCGGACAGATCGAATATTGGTCCAGACTGGCTAAGTCGCCCAATTCCGACGCGCTGGCCCAATACAGCGCTATCGCAAATCGCTCGATTGAATATCTGAATGAACAATTAAACTCACAAAAATATATCTGTGGGGATGCATATAGCATCGCCGACGTCGCGCTGTTCCCTTGGCTGCGTATACATAAACACCTTGGATTATCCATTGAACACGCCAAAAATTTATCGCGTTGGTGTGACTGTATTTTGGCAAGAGAAGCTACCCAAAAAGCCCTAACATTTTTTAATGACATTCCATCACAGAAATAAGTATTTTAGACAAATAAGAACACACTTCCCGTTGCTGGGTGCCGTCAAACTATTGAGACTAAGCATCGGATTACTGGCTAAGCCTGAATCTATGCGCTCTATAAGTGACGCCACTCAGCGAGAGCAGCGGCACGGTTCAGCTTGAAATTCATGCGTGAAACACTTGGTTCACCTCCGATATAATAGGACCGCTTTCGGGACCGTTTTTTAATTTTAATTGCAAAATAACTATCTGTAATTAAAAAATATATATAAATTTTGACGCCCTCTTCTGGGCACCAAAAACCCTAGGCAGCTGCAGCTACACACCTGATATCAAGTGATATTCATTGTCGTCTGATGCAGGAGGCAACAACCAGTCAGCTTAACCTTGTTTCACCCTTCAATAGTCAAACCCACCGCATTACTAAGGATTGGGTATGCTTGTTGGTCAATCATAATCGGTTACTTTTAGTTTATGCTTGATCTGAGTTATTCAGTAATAGAAGCATATAGGTATGAAGCTAAAACTGCATCACATTAATCTTTGCTCCACGAATGTTGAGGCGATGGATCGCTTTTACAGAGATGTGCTGACGCTAGGAGATGAGAAACCTTCGGAGTTACCACCACTGAACCAAGGTAAAGGCTTGGTAGGCGATGTGTCATTTGTAACTGATGGCGCAATACAAATGCACTTAACACCAAAGGATGTACTTAACAGCTTTAAGTCTGGTCAAGTAGTGAACCCATTAGAGCGAGGTCACATCGCCTACAGAACTGATGACATTGAGGCCTTTATGAAGCACTTGGATGAGCAAGGTATTCCGTATTCTGATTGGGGAAGTGATGCAGTAAAAGGATGGCATCAGGTATTCTTTTATGACCCGGACGGAAATGTGATTGAAGTACATCAGATAGTTAACACGTGATTACGAGCAACCCACCATTAAGAATAGCCAAGCAGCCTTCATCTGTTAGCCTTACTCACAGCTTACAGTTACTAGTATAGGGGAACTGGAGAATGGTGGCTCTCATAGCTTAACTCTATCCAACTCTGAGATAAGTACGCAAACTTAATTTCTAACTTAATATAGGCACGTTTAACGCTCTAAGAACCGCTTCTTGAACGCTATAGCTAAGTATTCTTTCGATGCTCTGATGTAATTCTTATGGGCTTGCTCAGCTTTTTGGATTTGCTCTGGAGTAGCTTCATCAGCCGCAGACACCTCGTCAGTTAAAGTCTGCCATGCATCACGACTGCGCAGGTAACGGCGTTCCACCTCATCAGTGAGAACAGCGCATACTTCATCTATGTACTTCATGTTACTTTTAAGCCCTCAACACACTTATGATACGGTATAAACTTGTCTTGCTTATCTGCAAGTCCCTGAAGATCTGAGCTTTACTGACACTCTGATCCAAAGCAAGCTTAATCATATCCGTCTTTGCCCGTGCGTTAGGCTTGCGGCCTTTGTATTTACCCTCAGCTTTCGCTTTGGCTATGCCTTCACGCTGACGCTCCAGCATCATTCCCCTCTCGAATTGAGCCACAGAGGACATAGCATTCAAGATAAGCTTCCCTGTTGGGTTGGACGTATCAACAGCAGTCCCACCCATGTCCAATATCACTAATGACGCACCCACTGAGTTGATACATTCAATGATCTGACCAAGGTGTTGGACTGATCTTGCCAGTCTATCTAGCTTAGTCGTTACAAATTTATCGCCATCGCGTAAAATGCTCAGCGCAGCTTCCAGTTGCTCACGCTCTGCCACAGATGAGACTTGCTCTGTAAAGATACGCTCACATTCATACGCTTCTCAGTAACGTATCTGGGCTTCAAGCCCTGCAACTTGTTCAAGAGTAGATGTTTTCGCTAACCCAATAAGCATAGGCGTTCTCCCAATAGAGTCACCGACTATGTGGTAAGTAGTACCATAAATACCTAATGCAAATCCTATTGGTACTATTTCATTTTAGACCTCTAGAGCCTGGTCTATTGGTACTGTTTGGTATTGGATGCCTTACATGGGCTTACGCCGTAGGAGCGCTGGGCAACAAATTTTATGCCGGAGAATATGGGGCAAGGTTCCACTTGAGGGGGTGTGGGCGGGACCAACATAGGGGTCGTGGGGGATATAATGATGTGCTCCTACACAGGTGCTGTCTCTGAGAGGAGAGCTTAAAAGCATCCACTCAATAAAAAGGCCCCAACAAAAAGTGGGGCCTCATTAGTACCGAGTAAATAGTCTTATGCACTTGTGTCTACACACTGTTTTGCTTCTGCATCCCAAGCCTGGCCTAATGCGCAAGACATTGAGGCTTCTTGTTCACCGTGCATTCCGCATCCGTCTGCAAGAGCAAATGGAGCTGATAGAACGAGAGCAAACAGTGATGCTGTAAGGGTCTTCATAGTCTTCTCCTTATATCTTCATATTCGTTATGTATTCTGAACTGCCGCTTTAGCAAGACACACAATGTCACAGCCCAAGCAAAAGAAGCTGAGCCATTACAAACACAGCCCTAAAGCTTGTAAATTTACGCAGAAAAATAGCTATACAAGCAATTCGATGCGGGTTCTCATTAGTCTGGCGGCGCTAGTTTAATCTGACACTACCCTTTGTCCTTCTTGCTAGGCCCAGCTTGAGGTTCCCGCCACCCTAAAGAAAGCACCACCCCGACCAGCGTTGCAACAGCAGCACCCACGATCAAGCTTTGGCCAACGGAAAATTGAAAAACAACAAGGGAAACGCCTATGGACACAATAGTAAATAATGCGGCTACGGCTACGATTCCAGACGACTTAGGTGCAGTATCTTTCATTTTAAACTCCAATAATCTCATCTCATAGACTCAGAAAACAGTATTTAAAATCATAAAACAAGAATTTTAGGTAGTGTCAGACTAAAGTTCCCTGAGATTGATAGGACTAATTTGTAAGGTATTTAAATGGCAAAACACTCAGCATGTCTTGCTCTACGCTACAACTTCTGAGTTGGGTTGCATTTGGATTGACTTGCTCTCTAGGCCTATTTGAGCCAAATCCTCCTGGCTGCCTGAATGAGCTAAACACTTCTACAGAACACCTTACAATGGCTGTGTAGGTTGCTTGAAGGTCAAGATTGTGTAGGCTGTTTCGAACTGACTTCATTGGTTTCCTGCATTCAGTGGGAGCAACCCGAATAACGAGAGTAATCCTATATGCTACGCACATTAATGGCACTTACTATAACGGCATCACTTTTTGCAGGCGGAGTATCAGCTTTTGATTCCGCTGACCTGCAGAAACTTAAGGACGAAAATAAATGTGTTGAATGTGATCTGCGGGGGGCTGACTTGAGTGGGCTTGACTTAACTTGGGCTAACCTTCGTGGGTCCAAACTGCAGAAAGCAAACTTTGCTGGCGCTAGGATGACATCGGTGGACCTGAGCGGAGCAAACTTAACAGATGCAGTATTAAGTTATGCTTACCTTAACGGTGCGCAGCTCTGTAATACCACCATGCCAGACGGTTCAGTATTCTTCGGTGGTTGTTGATTAGGAAAGCTACCCACCGCTATCCAGCTATACTGGGTGCAACAATCACGTAGACCTTAGCCAACAAAGCAGCAGCTATGATGATTGAGCAGACTTGTATGGTTCTGTTTTGCATAGGTACAGTCTAGCACTGATGAAAGCCGCTTAGGAAGCACAACCTTTTAATCCAGCTCCTAACCAGACTATCATACTCAATGTGATAACTCAAATTCTGCTCCTGAGAAGAAACGTAAAACCGCTTCTCTTTTGCTAGGTGTTTAAAGACAATGCAGATCTGGATCTTTAAAAACCTTGAAATCCAAAATCTAACATGAGGTTTAAGATCATTAGTTGACTTCTATCTTGTTATAAATTGGTTATTCGTAACAATATCTTGTGATCAAATTTGAGTTTAGTGTGATGTTGGCAACAATAAACAACGAAACATATTTCAGACCTTAAATGTATCTGCAATTGATGTCACTTTGGTGCAAATAGCAAAAAGCTATAAAAAATTGAGGCAGGAAAATGACTATCGAAAAATACAATCGCTCGGGCGGTTATAAGTACGTTGCTTATGATAATGATGGTAAGGTACTGATTATTACATCTAGCAAGATCGCTTTGAAAACAGCGTGCTACTCCATCAAATTGTCCTGAGTCCAACATAGCAGCAGCAATGATGACCAGGCAGACTTGGGTTGTTCGGTTCCGCCTGAGACGAGTTTAACACACAACAAGTCTGTCTTCATCAGCGCGCCCTTTAGGGATATGTCTCTGTGTAGAACGATGTTGCCCCAAAACTCGACACGCTCGACGTTCCGAGACTTTGAACTGGCTGCGCACATGATTAATGCAAGCACGACGACGAGCGGGGCTCAGAAGGTTCCTCTTACGGCTTCTTTCAAGATCAATTTGTCGAGTGTCAAATCAGACACGGCCCTTCTCAGCTGGTCATTCTCCTTCTGGAGCCGGTTCAGTTCCTTTAATTGATCTACGCCCATTCCGCCATACTGGTTGCGCCAGCGGTAATAGGTTTGTTCAACAACTCCAATCTGTCTGATTGCAGACAGACGGGACATACCTTGCCCCATCAACATCTCAACTTGCCGTATTCGAGATAATCTCTTCGGGCTTCAGTCACCTGTTCGCCATTCTCAGTCCTCCGTTTCCTAAACATAGCCCCGGACCAGTTCAAATGGGGAGGCTCAAGTTCCTGCAGCCCTAAACAGCCAACCCGTCCCCACACCTAGCATGTGTAGCGCCTTAAGGGACCTGAGTGGTCTCAGTGGGAAAGCAGCATACCGCAAGGCGAATGATCGAGGGGCTTGTTTTAGAATAGCGAAATGGGAAGTGTTGTATCATTCACGCATCCGATAAACTCGCCTCCCCGCTTCAACCGAGTTTGATCTGACCGTCCCAATTAGGGTCTTCAAACCCACCAATACCCGCCAAAAGGCCGATCACTTTATCTGCACCAACTCCATTGCGCAGGCTGGTGAAACAAAAGGGCTTATCCCCACGCATCCGTATTGCATCGCGTTTCATCACTTCAAGTGAGGCCCCAACGTGGGGCGCAAGATCCGTTTTGTTGATGACCAATACATCTGACTTGGTGATTGCAGGTCCCCCCTTGCGTGGTATCTCTTCACCTGCAGCAACATCAATTACATAAACTGTAACATCTGCCAATTCAGGGCTGAAGGTGGCGGACAGGTTGTCCCCGCCACTCTCGATTAGAACGATCTCAACATCGGGGTGACGCTCGCGTATTTCAGCAATAGCTGCCAAATTGATCGAGGCATCCTCGCGAATAGCCGTATGTGGACAGCCCCCTGTTTCCACACCGATCACGCGATCTTGAGGCAGAATTTGCATCCGCATCAAAGCTTCGGCGTCCTCTTGGGTGTAGATGTCGTTCGTGATTACAGCGATGGATGTCTGAGGATGAAGGATTTTTGCCAGTGCAGCTGTCAAAGTTGTTTTTCCTGCTCCAACAGGGCCACCAATACCAATGCGCAGAGGGCCGTTTTTCGACGCCATGGGCTGTCTCCTTATGTGCGAAAGACGCGTGAATATTGAGTTTCGTGACGCATAGATGTGATATCTGACATCCATGCACTGTTATGAAGATCGTCTAATGTTGCGCCCTGCAGCTGTTTGGCAATTTCAGTGCAGTGCTGCTGCAAAGCGAGTTGTGTTTTCTGCCCATCGACTTGGCCTAAAGGGACCAACCGCATTGCAGCGGCTGTTAAGTTTGCGATGAAAGATTGTAGATACATTGCAGTTGTAAGTTCAGACTCAAGCGCAAGTATTGCAGCCACGCGGCCAACAGCCACTGGATAGCAAAGCCGTCCAAGTTCTATGCCCCACACCGTCTGAACGGTTTCACAAAAGGCCGCGCCTTGCAGATCTGTTTCCCGCAAGCGTTCTGCGGATGCGGCAAATGCGCGTGCATGGGTGTCTATGTTCTGAACTGCGTCTTCAGCCGAACCAAAGGCTGCATTCAACATTAGAGCATCCGACTGCGCGCCACCATGTTCTAACAAGTCCGTCAGCCATGACTGCAGTGAAGGTGCGGACACAATCTGCCCCTCGCTTATAGCCGTCTCCAGCCCATGTGAGTAGGCGAAAGCACCAACAGGGAAGCTGGGCGACAAAAGCTGTGATAGGGTTAATATGTCAGTGGTCATGGTCATGGTCATGCGCAGTGGCACCATGTTCATGCGCATGGGTGCGCCCGTGGCCATAGGCACCACCCTCCGGCGTGAAGGGGGCTTCAATCTGCGTCACTGTTGCACCCAGATGCTCAAGCATATGGCCTATGACGGCGTCGTTTTGGATCAAAAGGCGATCTCTCTCAATCTGGCAAGGGGTATGGCGATTGCCGATATGCCATGCGAGTTGAACCAGATCACCGGTGATTTCCAGCAATGGCTCGGGCGCAGCGACGACTTCAATGGCCTGACCGTCGGCCAATGCGAACGCGTCGCCATTGTCCAAAGATGTAGTATGAGCAAGATCCACCAAAAGACTCGCGCCTTTGACAGTTTTTAGAACCTTGCGGCGCAAAAATCTGTCCTCATACCGGAGAAAACACCTGTCAGAAGCATTAGACCAAGCGCCCATTTTTAAGATTGTTTGAGAAATATAATCAGTCATCAAAATAAAAAATACCTTTGGGCCATCGGAAGTTTTGTAGCGGGTTCACAGGTTAGAAGTTCACCATCGGCGCGCACCTCGTAGGTTTCTGGATTGACCTCCATATGTGGCGTGGCGGTGTTGTGTATCAGATGGGATTTGCCAATTTTGCGGGTGTTTTCCACAGCAACGGTTTGCTTTGACAGACCCAATTTGTCACCAATCCCATCCGCTTGGGCAGCGGCGGAAACAAAACAGACGGCTGAATGCTCGACCGACTTTCCATAGGCCCCAAACATGGGGCGTGAATAGACTGGCTGCGGGGTCGGGATTGAGGCGTTTGGGTCGCCCATCTGCGCACAAACGATTGTACCTGCCATTAGAACCATCTCAGGTTTTACGCCAAAAAACGCAGGGGCCCATAGCACCAGATCGGCACGTTTACCCTCAGTGATGCTGCCAATTTCGCGACTAATCCCATGAGCAATCGCAGGGTTGATCGTGTACTTTGCAATATAGCGGCGCACACGGAAATTATCATTGTCGCCTGTTTCTTCAGACAGCCGGCCGCGCTGTTTTTTCATTTTGTCAGCGGTTTGCCATGTGCGGATCAACACCTCACCCACACGGCCCATCGCCTGACTGTCAGAGGCTATGATCGAAAAGGCACCCATGTCATGCAGAATATCTTCTGCCGCAATGGTTTCGCGGCGGATGCGACTTTCTGCAAACGCAACATCCTCTGGGATGGATTTGTCGAGGTGGTGGCAGACCATCAGCATGTCCAAATGCTCTTCTAATGTGTTCACAGTATAGGGCCGCGTTGGGTTGGTGGAGGACGGCAGAACATGCTCTTCACCACAGATTTTGATGATGTCCGGAGCATGCCCGCCGCCTGCACCTTCGGTATGAAAAGCGTGAATTGTGCGCCCTTTCAATGCTGCTACCGTGGTTTCAACAAAGCCAGATTCATTGAGTGTGTCAGTATGGATCATAACCTGCACATCCATGTCATCAGCCACAGAAAGGCAGCAATCAATCGCAGCAGGAGTCGTGCCCCAATCTTCATGCAACTTTAGCGCGCACGCACCACCTCTTACCATCTCGACCAATGCGTCCGGTTGGCTGGCGTTGCCTTTGCCTGCAAAAGCGAGGTTCATGGAAAAAGCATCTGCAGCCTGCAACATGCGCCCAATGTGCCATGGTCCCGGCGTACAAGTCGTGGCCAAAGTACCATGTGCTGGGCCAGTGCCCCCGCCGAGCATTGTGGTCATACCAGAATGCAAGGCATCCTCGATCTGTTGCGGGCAGATAAAGTGTATGTGGCTGTCAAAACCGCCTGCTGTCAGGATGCGCCCCTCACAAGCAATGACTTCGGTTCCCGGGCCTATGATGATATCTACACCCGGTTGCGTGTCTGGGTTGCCGGCCTTGCCGATCTTATGAATGCGACCATCGCGCAAACCCACATCCGCTTTGTAGATGCCGCTGTGATCAATGATCAAAGCGTTGGTCATAACAGTATCCACAGCGCCTGCAGCACGGGTGACTTGGGATTGGCCCATGCCATCACGAATGACTTTACCACCGCCGAATTTTACCTCCTCGCCATAGGTCATGCCATTGCGGCCATTGGTGCGTTCTGCGGTCAGATCGCGTTCGACCTCAATAATAAGATCCGTGTCAGCAAGGCGTATTTTGTCACCCACAGTTGGCCCAAACATGGCAGCGTAATCGGCGCGATTAATCGATGTGGCCATTATAAATCTCCCATAACTTGACTGTTGAACCCAAAGACACGCCGCGCGCCTGATATCTCGATCAAATGGACCTCGCGCCGTTGACCCGGTTCAAACCGGACTGCGGTGCCGGGTGCGATATCCAGGCGACGGCCAAAGGCGGCTAGGCGATCAAAATCCAGCGCGGCGTTGCTCTCAGCAAAATGGTAGTGACTGCCAACCTGCACTGGGCGGTCGCCAGTGTTGGCCACTATCAAGGTGATCGCCTCACGGTCTGCATTTAGGATGAGCTCGCCATCGGCTGGAAAAATTTCTCCGGGGATCATAGCACTCTCCTATCTAATGGGGTTGTGAACGGTGACCAATTTGGTCCCATCAGGAAAAGTGGCCTCTACCTGAACATCGTGGATCATCTCTGGGATGCCCTCCATGCATTGATCACGGGTGATCACATGGGCACCGCTCTCCATCATGTCTGCGACAGAGCGCCCGTCACGCGCGCCCTCAACAACAGCGTCAGAAATCAATGCAATGGCCTCTGGATAATTTAGTTTCACACCACGGGCGAGCCGCTTGCGTGCTACTTCGGCAGCCATTGCAACCAGAAGTTTATCTTTTTCACGTGGGGTCAAATGCATCGGTCATAGCCTCCAGTTTTTGGGAACTGCGTTGTGGGTTAGATATGTCAGGATCGGGAGCAAGGCAGTGCGCAGCGCGAAGCTGTCAGGGCAAAGCAACCGAATAACGAGGATGTTGTCTGCCAAAAGACTTGCCCCACCAGAGGAAGGAAGCAGGGCGCGTATGCCATCAATCATCGCTTTGGCCATTTGATCGACAAGAACAATACTAGCCATCGCACATGCGCCAGCTGCGACTGCAGGCCGCTTCAGGATAGATGCGATGTCGCCATCCAGTTTAACGCGATCAACATAAATTGGTGTTCTTTCAGTGGTAATGCAAACTCTGTCGTCCAGCGAGCAATGTTGGAGGATTTCTCCAGAGGCCTCTCTACCAAAGACGAGTGGCTCGACCATTAGGAACTTTGCATCCCCTGTGACTTCAACTTCTAAGCGCCGGCACAAGCGGGAGCCTTCAAACAGGATAGTTTCTTGAGGCAGCCAATAAAGTTGCGCGTTCGACTTCACTTTGAGCCGCGTTTGCATCGATCCTGCTATTGCATTTGAAGCGCGGTAAATGCGTTCAGCCGCTTGAGTCGTGACGCTGATCTTGGTGTGACTGTTGGCAGTGACTTCAGTTGAGAATATATCACCGCCTGTGATGCCACCTGCTGTGTTAATTATTACAGCTTCGATCCTGCCCTTGATCGGACGCGGAAAGATGGCACGATAGGAACCTTGTTGGCGTAGATCTTTCAAGCGCGACTCATCTCCATCAGCAGACACCGCGCTTATGTTTAGTGTCCCGCGCGCGCGCTGAAGGATGCCTTCTCTGTCTAGGGAAAGATGTTTTATAGTTCAGTCCTCTGCACGCTTAGGTTTTTTTAGTGTGACTGGGATTCTTTTGGCGAACAAGGATCGGATTAGGCGGCAATGGATTTTATCTATTTTTTGGTTTTTTGATTAAATTTTAAGCGAAAGATTCTATTAAACAAGCACTCTAAAAAGTAGGCATATGGTGCCGGTTGTTGCTGTCCGACGAATGAGAACTCGCGTCATATTGCTGTTACAGTCTAAATCTATGGGCTCAATAATTGATCCCACTTAGTAAGAGCGACGCTTCGATTGAGCTTGAAATTGAGGCGTGAGTAAAGGTGGCATTCCTGTACTGCCTTGGCCCCCTAAAACTGTGCAACTATCTGTTTTGCAAGGGAGTTACGCAGGATGGTACGGAAATGGTATTTGGATGAGGATACGCTAAAGATATTACGCGAGATTGATGTTCATTTACATGATGGGTTGGATGTTGTGAGCGCGTGTCGCCAAGCAGGGATTTCGGAGAAAACCTATTATTATTGGCGTAAGAAGTTTGGGCGGCCAAGACAGGGACTTGTTTTAAATTAGCCAAATGGAAAGTCGGTTGTCATTTACTCCTGTTGCATAGGGGTATGCAGGGGCCATGGGGGTATACGGGTATATGTATATGGGCTGTTGCACAGATCAGGGTTTGTTGAGGGGTTTTCAAATTATCGATCCATAAACATAGAAAACTTCCCGCCGGCGCAAAGATATGGGTCACGCAAGCCAGAAATTTAATTGTTTTAATTGACGGCATTTTTTGCTTTGTAGTGGTGAAAAGCTGGAATCTCTATCAGTTATGTATCTAGACGTGTTCTGAAAAGAATGCAATTTTATGGTTGCGGCGGTTTGATTGGAATATGAGGAGTACTCCATGTATCAAAAAAATATAATTTTTATCACCTCTATTTTTTTACTATTGGGCTGCATGGACAAAACAAAACTCAATAACCATGGTGACGCTGCCTCGATAGAAGAAAAAAGCGATAACCCATCCCCTAAGGGCATCACCTTTAAGAAGAACGCCGATGGTAAATACGTTTTGTTCGAAGGATCGTTTTTTAATCTTGGAAAAAAAGAGGCTGACCAAGTTGGTCTCCGCGATGGCAATGATCGGGCAGCAACCGATGACAATACTAAAAAATCTGGATTGGCCGATGTGTTTGCGAACCTATGGACAAATAACAAAAATAACGATGAACTTAGTGATCAAGATTTTGAGCAATCTCAAGCCGAAGTTAGCTCCTCTGAAATTGAAATAGATCCAGAAAAAAGAAAATCGATGTTAGAGCAATTTACTACAGTTGCTTGGCCGTGGGAAAAAAATTAGAACTGAGAAATTTTGTTGTTTTTAGGATGTTTGTTTTATGGGCTATCCTGTAAAATTGTGTTTGTTTAATGTTGTAGCCCGATAATGGATAAGCAAAATAAATCCACTGTTTTATTGTCAAAAACTCCAATAAAAACTAGCGTAAAATATTGATTTTACAATATTTTATGATAAAACTGTGCATATTGGCAAGCAGTGTATTTGCCTTTAACGGCCATAATTTACAGCGCACCCTTACCAAAAATCTGCTTTAAAATAGAGGAGCTTTATTATGAGCTATTCCTTGGATTTTGACATCCAAGAAGACCTTCGTACGTTTCCGATGTACCAACGTCTTCGCAAAATTAATCCATATGCATATTACTCTCTGAATACACAGAAACGCATCCAATTGGACCTAAGAACATCAGGTTCACCAAATTTTTTCATGGTTGATCCCGATACAATGCCAGAAACTGAAAAACCACCGGCACAACTACTTTACCTGAAGCTTTGGCAAAAGCTGAACTTCTGATTGATACTGGTTCATCAGGTTCCAACGAAAAGACGGAAACCATTCTTGGTATATTGTATGCCACGGATACCGTTCCAATCAGACGGTCTACATCGCATGGAGACAAGCACAAAATATTTGTAGCGTTGATTACTCTGATGGACACAGCATACAAAGCCGCTAAGGCCAGATTGCATCACGCAACATACGCATACCTGGAACGTTTACGAGCAGAATTTGATATGTATCGAGACGGTTCAATTCCCATCATTCATTACAACATCTACGATGAATGGTTTGCCTCAATTGGTGGTGTCAAAACCCATCAGGTAAAGCAGCAGCGGTGGAAGCCGTCGGCAGTAGAACAACTTTGAGCCACTTCATGCAGCGTTCACCCATGTATGCATACAACCAGTGGCATGAGTAAGCATGTGACAGTGCAACAGCCAGCTACCAGAATTGTCAAACACGCAGATGATGTCACGGCTTGCACCGGCGTTAACTAATGTTGTATCCCGCAGGTTGCCCAAGGCTCCGTTACCATCGATCGCGTAGAAGTGATGACCGTGTAGGATCGCATGTGGGAATGATGTGTCATTTGCGAATGTGATCTGGACCGTCTCGCCATTCTTGAATGGTCCAAATGGATCAGTTTGCAGGTCAGATTTATTATTGAATGCCCAGATGTTGTCGCCACCATGGCGACCGCCCATTGCACCGCCCATCATCTTCAGCGACAGATGCTAGCTAGGTTCGGCAGGTGTTGGGAGGTTTGGTGGTGAAAGCGCCACAATAGGGCCCGCACGCCGATCAGAATTGGTATCAATCACAGCTAAGTCAGCCAATCGATACGGTCCCTGACGGGTTGGCATATCAAATTCCACGGGGCCAGTGATGTCCACAATTAGATCGGCACGTTGTGCGGGTGCGAGAACAAACTCTTATATAGGACGTGGCTGGGGTATGGCCATGCCATCCAAGGCGACGAGAAATCCACTAATACCTTAAATATTAATTGGAAAAATTCGGTTTGTAACAGCGTTGATTAGGCGAAACCTAGCCCTATCTAATTCATTTACCTGGTCTTTGGACAGAAACGCACGAGCAAAGTTTAACAAATAACCGCCATGGGCGATGCTATGCCTATTTGCGAACTTGTCTGATAGTGTGCCGTCTTCTGCAATTTGCCAATCTGACATCAATACAGTAATGTTGTGATCTACGTCGGGAGGTGTTACGTCCTCGCCAAGCAACGCTCCCATCATCCCACGTGCGCCTTGTTCGTATAAGATATAGTGGGAATGATACCAGTAGTGCCTTCGTCTGGCGGGATAAAGCTGTAAATTTTCGTGTCGGAAGGTTCGATCAAATCCTGAATCAAAATCGGCACTCGATCCATCTGATTTTCCAACCTGATGCCATGCCAATGTACTGCGGTGCCTTTATCTAGGCCATTCTCGACATCGATGCTCACCCGCTCACCGCGCTGCACCCACAGTTCTGGCCCTGGCATAGATCCGTTGAAGCCTAGCATGGATGTTGCACCATCCCCAGCGGGTAGTGTTTGCTGCGTCACCGTTTCGACCTTCAACCGTAACCTATCTTGAGCTGCGAATATAAGCATTGGTAATATCGCTGTAGCTGAGACAGTAGCCAAGAAGTGTCGTCTGTTCATGTGATGCCTCATGTTGGCAAAGTAAGATTTGTTGTTAGAACGGCTGTCGTGCCAAGTACTGCAATTATTATCAACCATTCAGCTAATATGGATTTGGACAGATGGCTCGCTCCGAGTGGATCACCTGAACGAAGCGCAGGGACAAAACGAAGTTTATTTGCAGCAGCAAACGCAGGAAGCAAACCGACCAGTAATACCTTGATGATCAATGCCTGCCCATACTCAGTTTCTGTAAGCGCCTCAAGCGAACCCACGAGCTGATAACTCATGTAGACCCCCGCAACAATCAAACCGGGAACAGTCACAGACGCGATAATACCAAACTGATGTCCAACAGTTGCAGCATCAGCAAAGCTGCTGGCGGATGATGCCAAACGTCTTAGGGGTGTCAGAATGCCAATCCATAGCGCAATTGCCAACAGGTGTATCATCAATGTCATGTCTAAAAGCAAAACCCCACGATCAGCGATATGCCCGACCTGGCCTAAAGACCCAACGGCAATGACGCCGCCCAATACGGAGATCCAAATGCCAATACGCCCAAGGAATAAACCGAAGATGAGAAGACTTAGGCTTAAAACACGCGCCATGAACGCTGTTCCAACCGGGGTCGCCCATAAGAGGCTGAGCATTTCTGGATCAATCATACCGCTGGCATCACCGGTTAGGTTGGCACCGCGCAGCAAAAACGCAAAAATTGTGGCAAGCAGCCCAAGAGACGCAAATGCCGCGGCAAGACCATTTGTACGATCCAGCCGAAATAGTCGTGTCGCCAAGACCGTTCCGGTTGCCGTTAAAACACCGAGATAAAGTGCAAATTTCGTGATGATGGCCGCCAGACCAAAAAGGTCGAGCATCATTTTTTTACTGTGAAACTGAATTTGCCGTTTAAGGCATGACCATCCGCCCCAAGCCCGCGCCACTCAACAACATAGGCCCCCGGCCCCATATCTTCCATGGGCAAGGTAAATTCTTGCGTAAAGGTTTTTTGTCCAGCTAGATCCAAGTTTTTCGCACTACTACCGGCATGAGTAAGCGTGACCCGGGTGAGGCGAATATCACCTTTGAAGTCCATCAAAACTTCAGCTGGCATTTCCGACACTATTGCCTCATTGGCCGGTATCGTTCCATCGAGGGGGGAGTGCGCCACAGCGGTTGTAGCCCAAAACGCAATAACCCCTGCGCATAGATTGTTCTTCATCTCTAATTCCCCTCGTTTGTTCTCTTGAAAAGGATCAATTGATCCCGTTAGTACGTTGTAACTCTCGGATATATGAGACGATCATGGTCACATCACCTCTCGTCAAACCTTCAATTGCTGGCATATTACCAAAGCGCCAATGGTGGGCCTGAACACCCAATGAAACGGCCCGTTGAAAGCTCTCATCACCGTGATGGCTTGGCTCGTAAACCTTATGGACCAGAGGTGGCGCTATCCCATCTTTGCCTACTGCATTTTCTCCGTGACAGGCAGCGCATTTTGCCTCAAAGCCAATTTTGCCAATCTGAGCGTTCGGAGATAAATTTTTAGGCAAAATAACAATGGCCAATGGTGCGCCTTCGGCGCTTTTTACATGGTCTATAACACTCGTTTTTTGTTCAACCGGCCACATTGAATAGCCAAGTATAGCTGCAACGACACCTGCAAAAATCGTGATGGTAGGTTTCATAAAATGCTCTTCGTTTGCGGTTCTTTATAGATAAAAGTTTCTAAAGATGGAGAGTCAGACGTTTTAATATCACAACTTCGAGAGCATCCAGATCGCCATCCCTATCATCATCAAATTCTCCGTCAGTGAGACAAACCCCAGTGGAACTTTGCTATCACCACCTACGCAGGCACACTTGAGTTTACGTTTGTCGATATAGACCGCTTTGAATACACTGATCGCGCCAATGCTCGCCACGAATAAGGCTGCTGGTGCAGACAGCTGTGTGAGAACACCCGTTATCATTAGTAGTCCCGCTCCTGTTTCAACGAACGGATAGACGTATCCGTAGCGAATCCACCGCTGTGCTAACAAATCATAGTTCAGGAACATCGTGGCAAATCGCTCAACGTCTTGCAGCTTTTGGAGACCCAAAAGTACCATGGATATCGAGATGAACCATTCAAACGTCCGACCCGTGAATATCGTACCTAGTGCCACCCAAGTAACCGCAATTGCCATCAAGAATGCTACCGAGAACAAAGCTATGATGGGCTTGTAAGTTGTACTATCTTTCGACTTAGCAGCTTTTCCGAGATATGCGCTCAGGTCATCAAAGCCACCAATGCGTTCTTCACCAATGAACGTTTGTGGCGTTGTCCTAACATCATGCTTTGCTTTAAATGTATCAACTTCATTACGGCTGGTGAGGTGGCGATCTTCCACATGAAAGCCCTGTCGTTCTAATAGGTCTTTCGACTTCAACCCATGGGGACACATATGATCGGTCATCACTATCCGATAGAGTGTTGCGGTTTTGGCAGTGGCATCCTTTGGCATGTATTAAATCCTCGTGTGGGTATTGGCTCGCATCTAAGTGGGCCCCCTGAAGCACATTGCCATTTCATCTACACCCTCTAGTAGGAGGAGGGTCAAGGGTGAATTTCATGAGTATCTTGGCGGGTATTGTCAGATTAAACTTGGTTGAAGTGGTCAGGGTGAGTTGGCACCGTGAGTAAATGACAACCCACTCTCCATTTGGCTACTTTTAAAACGAGCCCAGAGATCATCTATCTGGCTGTCGTGCTGTATTTTCAACTTAAAGTTTAACTATTCGCTACCCGTCCCTAAATCCCAAGAAATGCGTCCGTTGCGCATGTACTTTCAGCAACCCTAAGACAGCTTAAGTCCACCAAAGAAGTCTATAGAAAACTCATGCGCAGCATGACCACAGGCGCAATCGTTAACTTATGGTCAGCAACAAGAACAACAACAG
>Ga0206126_10002692_pt1 | contig 18822 bp, 20 predicted proteins | sample Helgoland_Spring_5_FD_148621 | JGI IMG/M metagenome (GOLD analysis project Ga0206126, IMG submission 148621) | Pelagic subsurface seawater microbial communities from Kabeltonne, Helgoland, North Sea - Helgoland_Spring_Bloom_20160412_1 | ecosystem: Environmental > Aquatic > Marine > Epipelagic ...
TATCTATGCCGAGTAATGGCACGGAGATAATAAACGGAATTAGGAATTATACCTCAAACTCTCCGCTCTATTTCCATATTCATATGGGTTATTTGTCATTTTTAACTCCAAGCTCATACGCAGAGCTAACTACCGAGAAAGACAAGGGGGTTATTTCCAATACGCAAAATAAAGTTGAGGGAGAGGATGGGATAGGCAAATAAGACTAACAGATTGGGAAAAAACCTTGAAGATCTATATATCAATGTTTTTCCAATGTAATCACTTACACTTAACGTGGTTATACAGAATAAATCAGTAATTATCAGTAATTTAAATAAAGAGATTAAAACAATGTCTAATAACAATAAACTAAAATCCAAATTATCAATATTTCAGTTTCACCTTCAGGGGAATAAACTATTTGCCTTTTACCTAGCTGCTATATGCCTTGTAGGCCTTATTTCTCCTGCGCATGCAGATTGGTTCAAGGTAGGAGATATCAAAGCAAACCTAATCACACCAATGTACACGCTAGTTAATGAAAACCTTGGTTATGTGGCATTTGCAGTTGGCGGAGCTGCTACGTTTCTAGCAAGGGGTCAAGATATGTACCAAAAAGGCATTGCCTTTGGTGTTGGTAGTTTAGGTACAGCAGGTGCTGTAAAGCTAGCTCAAACAGTTATGCATTTAGCTTAAAACAAGCAAATAGAGTAGAGCAAGAAGATTATGCAAACAAGAATGTGGAAACCATTAAGAGCCGAAGCCAAGATATTTGGTAAATCAAAACTTGGAATAGTTTGCGCCGTAATTGGCTGCCTTATAGCAATGATATTTCTTGGGATGTTACTTTGCGTTGGAGGAGCATTGCCTGGATATCTCATGGGAGATTTTCTATCAAAGACTCTGCATGACGGTAAGGCTCAAAGATGGCTTGGTTGGTATTTTCCAAAATTTGCCAAAACATTAATGCCAAGCTCATCAATAAAGAGCTTCTTTTAAAGGGGAACAGGAGCGATACAGAAAATAAAGATAATGAATAAAAGTAAGAATTACCAAATAAAACTAAAACCAAAATTAAAGTAAGAAAGAAAAAGATGCAAGTAGACATAGATATTCATAAGCAAAATATTAGCATAACACGTCAGCGTAATTTCTTTGCAGGCTGTATGGGGCTAGCTGTAATTACCAGCTTTTTGCTTGCTGGAAAAATATCTAGCACAACAGAGCGAGTAATCATGGTGCCAGGTATTACCAAAGACTTGGTTGTTGAGGGTAGTAATGTATCTGGTAGTTATTTAGAGGAAACAGCCTTGCTATTTGCATCTGCACTTCTTGATCTTACCAAAGACACAATAGAACATAAGAAAAACATCATCCTAAAACACGCATCTACTAGATCAGAGGATAGCCTCAAATCCTTGCAGCAATATTTTGCTAGCAAAGAAGAGGAACATAAGAAGTTTCAATTATCTACCTTCTTTGCCCCCAAGATCATACAAGTAGATTCTAAAAATCTACAAGTTGCCATAGATGGTCTGCTTACTAGCACTTTTGGAAAAAGGGGTTTTGAGCAAAAAAGCGTTAAATATTTACTTTCATTTGATTTTGTAGGTGGGCATTTAAAACTAAAAGAATTTGTACAACTTGTAGATAAGGAAGAGAAGAAAAGCTGAGATGACAAACGATAGCGATAACGACCAGAGATTAAAAACACAAAACCCAATAGAAGGCAGAAAGCAAACAACAGAAGCAATAAGTATAAATAGAAAGTTATGAATCAATTATCACCAACATCAAATAGACAAAATATCAGTAAAGCACTTGGGGTGTTTGCTCTAGTACGCCACATAGCACTTTGCCTTTTGTTGTTTTGTACATTTCCAGCAAATGCAGAGATTTATCAGTTCAAGGGGTATGAGAAGCTAAAGATAAAAATATCTAAAGCTGGATTAAATCGTATATCCAACCCTCCATATAAAATAGTTCAGGTAACAGGCGATGATAGCAAGTTCCGTCTTAAATATGATGACGATGGTACAAACATATATTTTATGCCGATAGTTCCTGTTGGTGAGTCTTGCGAAATCAGCATTAAAAATAACGCAGGTTTTGTTCAAGATGTAGAGCTGATAGTGAGCAACATCAAGGGTAGATCAGTAATAATAGATTCTAAAACAACATCTAAATTAGAGAATCTGCAGCTAAGCAATATATCCGAGATGCTACGTGCCATGAGGGACGATACAGAGGACAGATTCTACGTTCAAACAAGAAGACAAAAACTAGATAATCTTGATTCTCTAAAGGTTACGCAAAAGAAAATATACAAATACAAGAATCTAGTTGGCGGAGTATTTGAGATTAAAAACCCAACCAGAAGAGAAGTCACCCTAAATCCAGCGGAATTCACAAATCGTTTTGATAACGTCAAAGCCAGCTACAGCAATATACCATCTATCCCACCAAGAAAGATAGCTACTGTTTTGATTGTACAAAGAATGAAGGATAAATAATATGATAGATATCAAAAAGAAAGGTAATGAATTACTGGACAAGGTTCGTAAATATTTTGTTGGTACTGATAAAGTAGAAAGCACAAACAAAGCAGCCCGAAAGAAGTGGCTTAATCTAGGATTAGTAATCATGGGAGCTTTTATTGCCTTTATAGTGCTTCTATTCTTTATTGCCTCGAACGAAAAAAAGCAAAATGCTAAAAACGTAGGAGACGATCTTGCATCTATTGCAAATAATAGTGCCAGCAACGCTGGAAGTAGCAGTAGCAGTAATAATCATGGCAACAACGACAACAGCTCCAATAGCAACCTAGCTTCAAACCATAAAAAGATAGAGCTTGGCACTGACGCAATAAAGGGCGAGGTTAAATGGCAAAACTTCCTAGAAGAGTCTATAGAAACGGAAGGTAAAACTAGAGAAGAGCAAATCTCTATACTTAAGGAATCCATCAATAAACATCATTTAGAGACCAGAGAAGAATCAGGAGCTGAGTTTAAGGAACTAAAAGACCGATTCTCATATTTACTTGGTGAAATAGAATCATTAAAAGCTAAAAACTCCAATCTTGAAAATGAAGTAGCATCCCTTACTCCAGAAGAAGAAAAGATAATGCCAGCAGAGCTTGGCATTACAGCAATAGATACAAGAATAGCAGTAAAGCCTCCAGTATCTTCATATAACCATATACCAGCAACAAGCTATGTTAGTGGTCATCTACTTGGTGGTATTGCAGTATCTACATCAGTAACTAGCGCATCAGAGCCAATACCAGTTGTAATTAAACTAACGGGCAGGGGTAATCTTCCAAAGAAATTTGCAGTAGATTTAAAAGAATGCAGATTACTTGCAAGCTCTTATGGGGATATATCTAGTGAGCGTGCAATAGTTAGGGCTGAAGAGCTAATTTGTGAGAACAAGGCAGCAGGGCTTATTACCAGCACCAAAGTATCTGGCGTTATATACGGAGATGACGGAGCAAACGGCATTAGGGGTACAGTGGTATCTATGTCTGATAAACATTTAAAAAATGCAGTAATTGGCGGTGTTCTTAGCGGGTTTGCAGGAACTGCTAAAGGGCAGGGTGGACTTGATATTACGGCACTTGGGGCAGTTAGCACGAAATCAAAGGGAATAAAGGATATGGCACAAGATGGACTACTCTCTGGCGCAAGTAGCGCAGCTGAGAAGTTAGCTGATTACCATATCAAACTAGCCGAGAACATCTCACCTGTAATTCTAGTGCCAGGCGGAACAAAAGTAGATGTGATGTTTACAAAATCCGTAGAGATAGGATCAACAGACATCGAGGAAGTGATTAAATCAGAGAGGACGGGTCAGTGAATAAGATAAAAATTATGGCAAATAAAACAACTATAACAGCAAGGGGAGCGCAATCAATATTACTATTGTTGGTTGTCTTAAGCGTTGCGTCTTGTTCAACATATCCAAGTAAGTTCAAATGCGGAGATGCCAGGGGCTTAGGTTGTACCATGCTTGCAGAAGTCGATAAGCAAATAGATTCAGGCAAGATTGCAGAAGCCTACAAAGATAAAAAAAGTTGCCGTGGCAATAACTGCTCGTCCTTAGAGCCATTAGCGGAGCTTAGCCTAAAAAGCACAGATAAAGCCAAGAATTACAGATCAGAGCAAAGCCCAAACAAAAATCAACTATCAACAGATGACGATGATACGGATAGGATTTTAGATGATGAAGATAATTTATATTTTTAGTTAGTGTTTTTAAAAGAAGAATAGAGCGATTAAATAGTTATAAATAAGGACAATGATTATATGAAAAACCTATATGAAGACATAGCCAATAAGGCAGCTGGTATAATTGGCTTCAATCAAACTGATATAGAGACTTTTGATAGGTCAAAATCAAGTCTATTTGCCAACTCCTTTAGCGGCGGTGAATCTCTTAGCAATTATTTGAACTATCGTTATTTTGATGAGGCAACCCAGAACTTTTTGCTTGAAGGTTCTTCTGCTGGATTCATGCTCGAGATATCACCTCTTGTCGGCGTAGATGATAAGATTGTAAAAAATCTGAATCAGTTTTTTGCTAAAGAATTACCAGCAGGTGGCTTCTTGCAGTTCTTGCTCCTTGCATCATCTGATATAGATGATTTTTTAAATCATTGGTCTGCTGGAAGAAGCAACCCTGATCCAATCGTGCAAAGAATTACCAGAGAAAGATCAAGTTATTTAAAAAGCAAGGCTGCAAACTTTACTACTAGCGGACATAAATTGCCAAGACATTTTAAAATCTATGTATCTTACAGCTCTAGTTTTAGAAACTGCAACGAGGCTGCTCTTGCAAACCTTAGCGCATTTCGCAAAGTATTATTCAGTAAATTAGATAGCCTAAAATTACAGCCAAGAATATGCCAGACCAATGACTTGGTACGTCTTTGTAGAGAGATATTAGAATTTAGCCCAAATTCGAAACCAAACTACAAGCCTTTATCAAAGCATGATCTGGTTAATAATCAGTGTCTATCAAATGGTAATTATTATGCGAGCAAGAAAAGACATCTCCTAAATAGTAAAACCAACATAGCCCATCGTAGTTTTAATATTAGCGGCATGCCAAGCTTTTGGTCATTACTGCAAAATATCAACCTACTTGGCGATAGTGCTAAAGCACCACTTCCTGCTAGGTTCTTAATTAGTTACTCTATAGCAAATGACCATAAAACTAAAAGAGCATTTACAGCAAGAGGCGCTCAGGTAATAGAAGCTGCCGAGCGTCCGTATCAACGTCATAATAAAACTCTACATCTAGAAGCTGCCGAGTGGCGAGAGATAATACACCGCCTTACAACGGAAGATAACATTTTAAGTGATAGCTGGAGTCTTATTTTGAGCGCAGATGAGAATCACATAGATGATGTATGCTCTAAAGTGTTAGACCAATATGGAGGGATGGATTGGAATCTCAATCCGCTTGATTATTTTCATTTAGAGTCAATACTTGGCTCACTACCAATGCACGCTGCCAATTACTGGTATGATTTGCGTAGCAAGAAGATGGTACATCCAGTCTTGTCTTCTGAAGTAGTATCTAAATTACCTATACACGGAGAGTGGTACGGAGTACCGCTGTCCGGAGTACCTTTTATAGGAAGGCGTGGTCAGGTATTTAACTGGAATCCATATCACAGGATTGCCTCTGGTAATTACAACATAAACGTAGTCGGACCTTCTGGAGTGGGTAAGTCTGTATTATTGCAATGTCTTGCAGATTCTATGCTTGCAAGTGGTTCTAGATTATTTGTTCTAGATATAGGAGGGAGTTATGCCCCTCAGGCTAAATTACTCGGCGGTGAGATTATAGAGTTTGGGGCATTATCCAGCTATACCATCAATCCATTTTCTGGATTAACCAAGGAGATGTCAGAACAAGACCTAAATGAGCTTATTATCTGCGCTAAGGAGCTAGTATCAATTATGTGCGGAGCGCAAGGAGAGTTTGAAGCTGCAAGTGTGGAGAAAGCCATAAAAGATGCAGCGATTAAAAGTAATTTTGAAATGGATTTAAAATATTTTGTATCTTTTTTAAAAGAGTCGGAATTAGAGCTGCTTAACCGTTTTGCAACTAGTTTGTTCTCGTATACTCCAGAGGGAGTATTCGGCAAATATTTCTCGGGAGAAAAACCTGCTAATTTCGACAAGCAAATGACTATCTTTGAGTTTGAGCATGTCAAGACTCAACCAAAGCTGATATCAATTATCCTTCAGACATTACTTATGCAGATCACTAGCCAGTTTTTGACTGGTGATAGGTCGAAAAAGTTCATGATCATAGTAGATGAGGCATACCACTTACTTGAATTTGCAGCTGGATTCTTAGCAGCAATTGCTAGAAATCTAAGACGTTATGGTGGAAGCTTGGTAGTTTGTACTCAGTGTTTTGCAGATTTGCAAACACTTGGCAAGACTCAAGAGAATAACGGTCACAGACAAGCAATCTATCAAAACTCTGCATGGAAAGTAATATTACCACAAGACTCTACAACAGATTTTGAGGCACATAGTGATTTTAAAGAAAAAATACCATTGCTCAAGTCACTTTCATTTGAAAGGGGGGAATATTCAGAGATGTTACTTTCATCAAGTGGAATAGATGTAGTTGGTAGGCTTATTCTTGATGAGTTTAGTGCCTCAGTATTTTCAACGGAAAGCGAAGATTTTAACTTCATAGCAAGGCAAGAAGCCAAAGGAACTCCTATGGAGCAAATAATGGATAATTTAATCAAGGCAAAAAAAGATGCAAGAAGACAAGGACAATAACAAGCCAATAAAACAACCAAATAAAACCAGTCAAACTATCAGATATATTCTGATTGCTGTTATTTCTGGGATAGTTAGTTTCTATGCTGGATGTATATACAAATCAAAGAATATGCAGATTAGTTATATTTCTCAAGGCGAGATACTGGCATTAGAAAAAGAAAGGGTGGCAAATCAGAATATAAAAGACAGGCAGTTATTTTTTGGCAAGCCCGAGAAGGCTATAGAACATATAGAGCAAATACAAAAAGACATGAGAAGCGGAAACGGAGGCAAGATATTGCTTACAGATAGTAAGATATATGGAAATAACGTTACCTCAGTATCAAAAGAAGTACATCAGCTAATTATTGAAAGACTGGCAGGAGGGAGGTGATGAGGATAAATAAGAAAAAGGATTTAGCGTCAATTATCGCATATAGTTGTTTTGTAGGTATATTAATTGCGGGAATTGCAATAATCTTTTGCGTGAAGATCAACTATGTAGAGCCTTTGCTTTTTACTGGGATTGCCATATCAGACACTGAACTTAATATAAAGTTTTTTAGAGTAACAATCTCTATTGGTATTATGTCCCTGTTTATAGAGATGCTGTTTATACCATTTGAATATATATTCCTTAGACGGGTTAGTCTGTTAAATAAGATATCTATTATAGCATTCATTCTTACAATGACTAATCTTAAGGCGATTGGAGAAACCAATTCCGCATTAATTAATTGGACAGGCATAACCTGGTTTGTAGCACGATTCTTTATTGTGCTTATAGATATTGAGCAGCTTGCTAAGTTACTTAAATCTAAACAAACAAATAAACTAACAAAAATTACAGAATATTATTTAGAAAGAAAAGCAAAGCTACTAAGTTTAGTGATTGCATTTTTAATATCAGGGGCTTTAGTAATTATAGGTTTAACTTCAAAGGATGAGTTTCCTGACCAGCTAGTCTTATTTTGTATGCTGCCAGTATTCTTTCTTATTATATTCGAGTTATTTACTCATATATCTTCATATATTACAAAATCAAATTACAAGCAAACCCAGCAATTAAATTATTCAGGCACGTATGAGCAGTTAATAACAAAGCTGTCTGAGCTAGGTTTTGTGATGGAACATAAAGCAGAGCATTACACCAGCTTTACGATTAAAAACTTCTTGTTTGCAGATCAGACAATTATTGCAAATAAAAAAGATAATCATTTGAACATTATGGGAAACGCAAAAATTATAGACATGTTAATTGAAGACTTAGATGCAAATAGAACAATGATATGTCAGGTATGAAAAACATAACAATAACTTCTATCCTGTTGCTAGTTACAACCGCTTATGCCAAGGACTTCGGAACAAGAGGTCATACTTGCAAAATCGCAGAGCAGGCTTTTTTAGAAATGATAGATCAAAGGCTACAAAAAGTTGATATGAAGAAGGAACAAGCAAAGATGACTGCAATTGCTAAAGACAGGGTAGAGAATCCACCAGCTGCAAAAAATATCAAGCCAGCACCAAAAAGCAGAGTGTTTTACTATGACCCAACTTACACTTTAGATAAGGATGCTGTTTTGCCATGCGGAAAAATATTACATAAAGCTGGAACAACGATAAATCCACTCCAGCACATGGATTTAAATAGAAGAATGTTCTTTATAGATAGCAGAGCAAAAACTCAAGTTGAGTGGCTAAAAGAGCGATTAACAAATCCACTTCCTGATCAATCAGAGCCAGTAGAAGATAGAATAATTCTTATTGGCGGTAGTCCTTCCAAATTAAAAGAGCATCTTGGCAAGGAACATGAGAACAAGGTGTATTTTGATCAAGGGGGAGAGCTTACAACTAGATTCGGCATTAAAGCAAGTCCCGCCTTCGTGGTTCAAGATGGGCTAAAACTGAGGATAGAAGAGGTATTGCTCAATGACTAAGGGTAACAGATATTTCTTATATTGTGCATTACTATTACTTGCTCCAGAAGCGGCAATGGCGAATCTCATATTGCCAATGATGTCATTTACGTTTCCAGCTATGTGCGTAATGCTAATAGTAGTAATATTAGTTGAGTTTTGTGTGCTAACAAGACGCTGGGCTAATGCCGATAAAAAATCACTATTCTTTGAGGTAGTAATTGGGAATTTTTTCTCAACCTTGTTTGGTGCTCCTATAGCGTGGTTAATATATCTTCATGGCATTACGCAGCCTCTACACACATATTTGGCAGATTTAGCAAGCAGTTTGCCACCATTTTTAATGCACTTATTAGCAATATTTACGTATGCACCAATTATGCCAAGCGGTAACTGGGGGCTTATATATATTAATTTTATTATAATGTTATTACCAGCTTACTTTTTATCTTACCGAATTGAATATTGTTTCATAGATCAAAATGATATTTCAAAAAAGGAGGCGTTACTCGGAGTGCGTTCTGCAAATAGATATTCATATCTATTTGTTTCCTTTGTAGCAACGATATATTTCACCATTGTGGCTAATAGCGAATATAACAGTTTTTTTGTATCGTCTTGGCATTGGTTGGTAGATAAAGGATCAGTTTTCCTCTACTTCGTTAATTCAGTAAGATAAAAAAACAGACAATAAAAATGAATATGAATAAAGCACAAGAAATCCAAGAAAGCAAAGAAGAGCGTGGTTTACTGCGCTCTAATACCAGAGAGCTACTCTACAGCAAGAATTTCATGCTCTTTAAAATTCTTTTATGCTTGGTATTCATATGGACGCTGATTGAATTATTTAATGCTCAAAACTTGATGCAAAGCGTAGTAAATGTTTGTGTTCTGATGATCATATCGGCGGTATTTTCTTTAAAAATAGCACATAAACAATTTTCAAATCATAAAATATTATTTAAAGCAATTACCAAGAATACACCGATAATAGTTCAATCTACTTTGTACCTATTAGCAATACCTATAGCGATTTCAATATTAATGAAACGTAGTGATTTATTAGAATTTGTTGGCATCCTTAATCAAGATTCAACAATTAACAATGAAAGGATCGCTACACCTCTGCTAATTACGTTCTTTATGTTTGGCGTTGGAATATTTATATATCAAGTTGTTAGTACAATACGAGATGTATTAACAAAAAAAGAAGATATCAGAGTAACTTTTAAATCCAGTAGGTACAATCTGATTATTGCCCTGTATACACTAACATCTTTATTGTCATTTGAATTTAATATATTCAGCCCCTACCAGAATTTAGCACTATTATTATTTGTCATGATAGCTTTTGCAGCAAAAAGTTTAGGATTATTTTGCACCGCAATAATAACATCTATTACAGCAATAACTTTAGAGATTTTAGAAAAAATAAAACAACAAAAGGTATCAAGCTAATAAAAATATTATGGATAGAGCGATTTAATAAAACGGGAATACAATAATGAGTTCGGGTTTAAAAATGCAGAGTAAAACAAAAACATTAAAAAAAGAGAAGTCCTCAATGAAGAATCAAAAAACTAATTATACTGGTACAAGTTACTACAGATTAGAGGCAATAATATTTGCGTATTTATCAATTGTAGCAACGCTTTGCGTTTATGACTACAGTAATTTGACTCTTTTAGCCTTATCTTTCTTGTCGTTACTACCAATAAAGATTCTTTCTACTTGGTTTAAACCTGCTCAAGTGCCAACAAAATCTAGTTACAAAGGCGATATATCAGATTTAATTATTTTGCTTGGTAAGGAAGGATTTGAGCCAAAAACTATTGGAGTAGGTAGTTATATATTTACTACAAATTTTTATGTATTTCAAAATTCGTGGTGCATCGTTACAAACGATGGGAGTCAGAATATCTTAATAGGTTCAAATTGCCTGATAAACAAATTAAGAGCTAAAAGAAAAGATATCAAACTAATAAAAAATAACACTATTATGGATAGAGCAATTTAATAAAACGAGGAAACATGATTACAAATAAAAACAATTCAAATAAATGCATGATCAATTCAAAATCAGCTAAAGAGTGCATGCTTAAGATGGTTAAGTCCCCATCAAACTGGGTAATAGTAATTCTGACTTACATAATCTGGTCATTAGTTGGTATGCGTTATTCTAGCAATCAAAATTTTGATATGGTGACAGCTCAACAAGATTACGTGATGTTGCTCAGCCTAGTATCAATTGCAATGGGTTTGATAAACCATCAGACAAAGCTGGTAAAACTTGCCTTGATAGGCTCAATAACATTTGCGCTTTCATTTGTAACATTAGTTGTAACTAAAGTGGGAATATTTTGGCTCGGATATCCTATAGGATATTATCTCTTGTGTCCTCTTACGTTACTTCTTTCTCTAGTGCAAATTAAAGATATTTGCTGCTTTGCTTGCTGCAAATATTACGGAGCGTTAAGAGAGTGTAATGACGTTACTGATACTAATAAATCAGAAGGGTTAGAAACGCCAAATAAAAAAGCCCAAATAGAGGGTAATAAAACTAAAAAACAGAATAAGAAAAAATGAAACACCAGCATCTGCTGGTCTATAGTTTGAAATCTTGGAGGAGGACAACTAAAGACCAGCTACAACAAATACATCGGTATGTATTAGCCATAATAATAGCTATTATGATACCTACCAATGCGATAGCCAGTGTATCGTGCAGCAAGAAGTTCGTCAATCCGATTAGCGATATTTGCTGGTCATGCCTGCTGCCTATTTCTATTGGTCAGCTCAAAGTTGGTGGCGGGATGTCGCCCGCAAAGAGAGATACAAAAAATCCAACCTCCCCATTATGCGCATGTTCTAAAGGGGGTCAGCCTGTTCCAGTGCCTGGCATCTCCCTTGGATTCTGGGAGCCAGCTAGGATGGTTGATATAACACGCACTAAATATTGCATGGTAGGGCTTGGTCTTGATCTTGGATCAAACAATGTAAGTGATATGAGTACTTACAGAAAATCCTATAGCAAAAATAGGATTGCTCACAATAGTTTCTACCATCTGCATTACTATGTATATCCGCTGATCTATTGGCTGGAACTTATCACTGATCTTATTTGCCTTGAGCAAACAAGCTTTGATGTTGCTTACCTATCTGAGCTTGATCCTACGTGGAATGATGAGAAGCTACAAACTCTACTAAACCCAGAAGCATTCTTGTTTGGTAATCCAATAGCAAAGGCTGCGTGCGCTCTTGATTGCGTAAGTGCCAGCGTTGATATGCCAAGGGATGAGTTATTTTGGTGCGCTGGATGCTGGGGCAATATTTACCCATTCTCAGGAGCAAATGCAAACCATATCGGGGGAGTGCAAAATAGCTCGCTTCTAACTGCAAGAATACTTGGCAAAATGCATAGAGTTGGACTTGCTAAAAGCACAAGCGCTACGGACGCCAGCATTAACGGCAAAATCTGCAAGAAGCAAACAGCTCTTAAGATCAAAAAGAGCCAGTACAAATTGCAAATGGTATATCCCTCGTCAACAAAAGGAGCAGTTGGCTGCTGGCCTCTTGGTCTTAGTGATATGGCATATAACGCATTTAAGGAATATCCGTTTGATGGTCAGGATTGGAGTTATGTAATATGGAGGAAACGGAATTGTTGCGCTTTTTAAAACTAATAGCAATTAACATCATAGCAATATATGCAAGCTGCATAGCTACTTCGCTTGCACATACTATAGAAAGTAAAATACCAGAAGAAGATATAGACTGGGCAAAAGGCGTAGCAGCGTCTCATCAAACTCAGTCTATGCATCATTTAAAGGAAATGATGCAAACTGAAGGGTTTGATCAGAACTTACGTGATTCTGTATTAAAGCCACGCCCCTTTTTGCAAATATTTGTATCAAACTCAATACCAAGGCAATTACTTAAAGCCTATGCAAGAGAGGCAAGCAGATATGACGGAGTGTTGGTATTTCGTGGATTGCCACAAGGTTCGTTCCGCAAAATAACTGATCTAGTAATGGATATATCAGATAAGAATCATCCTTGTGCTATGCAAATAGATGATGAGGCATTTACAGGCTTTGGTATTAGGTCAGTACCTGCAATCGTCTTAAGCAAACCTGTTGATATGTTTGATGAGCAAAAAGGGGAGGGTAAGTTTGATAAAGTATATGGAAACATAACAATCAAAGCTGCTCTTGAGTTATTTAGCGAGTCTGGCGATCTTGCAACAAATGCCAAGGAGCTGCTTAAATGATCATAAATGCTTTTCCTAAATTAAAATCAACCACAACCACGTTACTTGCAATCAGCTTGATAATAACCCTTCAGTTTGTATATGCAGCGTGCGCATTAGCCATTCAAACTAACGTCAATAAAGTAACTGATCTCTTTGATAAGCATATAGAAAATAAGGATGCGTTATTTAATAATCTAAAAGCTCAAAATAATAATGCAATTAGCGAAATAAACTCAAAAGCTGGGGTAAATTCCATAGAAGGAATTAATGAAGCAGAAGGAAAAGCTGCGGAATTAAATGGTATCAAAGAAACTGATTTAGATAATGCAGGAAGGGGCAAGCGAGCATCAGAGGAATATAGATTTTACGATGAGAGTGAATTAGAGCCAGATTACACCAAGCCAGGTAATTCAGAGCATAAATTAGATAGCGATGAAATTATTTCTAAAACAAATAAGAAGATGCATGAAATCGGCATTGATTTTATGGCAAAGCTTAAAGAAGAAGGCTTTGACTGCAAAACCGTCAAAGGTTCTGTTGTTAAAGAGCCAGTCTATTACATTGAAACAAAAAAAGAGAATCAGAAAAACACTGAATATGATCAGCTATTTTGCGAAGAGCCAAGAAATACCTATAACTGCAGTGACACCGCTACCTTAAGATGCGCCCGAATTGGCATCAGGTATAAAGCACCAGAGCCAAGAAAGATAAGGTTCAATGGTCACTGGTTACATCATAATAAAATGAATTGGGGCTGGGCAGTTAAATGGAAAAAGAAACGCTGGGGCTGGCACATAACTTCTCATCATCCACAGGGCTGGGGAGAATACCAGATAGACTCACCATGGCGTCATAACCCTGCTGCAATAATTGCAGATGCACGTGCGCATATTGCAGCACATCTTGGACTACCTATTGAGCAAATAGGTGAGCATGTAGATTTTCCAGGAAGAGGCATAGGCAATATCAACCCAGTAGGAGCAAGATGGCGTGTTGCGTGGGATGAGTATGAGTTTGGTTATACCTATAGAGAGCCATACAACGTCTGCGAAGAGTGGAGTGAAGACTGGAATGAGAGGTGTTACATCAAATGATAAAACAACTCTGTAACCTAACCTTATCTATCATTGTATTCTTGTGTTGTATTACGATAAGCAGCAACGCTTTAGCTGGTAATCGCTTTAAAACAAATTACCCATGTTCTGATCAGGGAAAATATTGCGTTAGTAGTGGCACGAAGAAGATAGATGGCTTTGATGTATCAAGACCTTGCTGGGAATATGCCTATACCAAGAAGTGCAATTACCCAAGTAAAAATGATTGCGCCCAGCATGCTAGATGTTATTCACTCGGGCAGCGTGATTGTATTTTGCGTGATAGTTTAGGGACTTGCGTCAATATAAAAAAAGAATTTAGCTGCAAGCGATGGAGTATGGTCTCTCTTGAGAAAGACACAGTCCGATATGGTACGCAGGATAAAGATGGCGCAGAGAAGCTAGTATGTGAAGGCATTCCTTGCGTAGATGGTAACTGCATGGATAAATCCTACCAAATGGATGAAGATATGGTCTCATCTGTATCTCAATTAGGCGCATTATCACAAGGCAAGAATACACAAGCAGGCTTTAAGATATTTGAGGGCTTGGGGCGTAATTGCACCAAGAAACCAGTAGATTATCACAATTGCTGCCGAGTTAATCCAAAAGGCTGGGGCAAGCAGCTGGGGGCAAAATGCAGCAAGGATGAGGAGATTCTCTCGGAAAAAAGGCAGAAGAATCTATGCGTTTATGTTGGCAAGGAGGCTAAGAAAACAGCGGGCGTTACAACTCTAATCAAACATCATTATTGCTGCTTTAGCAACATGCTAGAGAAAGTAGTGCAAGTAGAGGGAAGAAAGCAATTAGGGATGAACTTTGGAAATGGCGGTCATGCTAATTGCAGGGGTCTTACCTTAGAGGAGCTGGGTCGTATTGATTTTAGTAAAATGAATTTCTCTGAAGTAGCAGCTGAAATGCAGCAAAAATTATCAGTACCAAATGTAGCAGATGTTAAAGGTCGCATCGATAGCTCTTTTAAAAACAGCAATAAGTTTGACAAAGAGCATGAAGCCCATCCAAAGAACAAGGCAGCTGGCACAAACAAAGGATACAAGGAGGGCGAGTAAGCAAATGTCATATTCACATAATGTAAGAATAGAAATAACAAAAACAATCAAAGCGGGCATTGTGGCTATAGCCCTTGCTACCTCTTTTACTCTAGCTGTGACGTTCCCCCAAAAATCATACGCCTCTAATGGCTCATTTTACCAAGGGAATAATAAATACAAAGGATTCTACTGGTTTGAAACTCAGCAATTGCAAAAACATAAAAATAGCAATGAAGGCAAGGAATCATTCAAATACCCAACACCAGAAGAAGCAGGCATGGCAATAGAAGAGAGAAAAAAGCAACTAGATGATGCAAGAAACATCATGAGTGAGCTGAGCTTTAGAAATGATGTACCACCTGAGATATTAAGGGATGCAATAGTTAAATATAAAAAGCTGGAGGTTAAAATGTACGATAGTGCAATTAATCTCGTATATGCCTCAGAGATGGCTAATTTTACTAACCCAGAACTTAGTAATTTAAATGAAATACCAACTAACGTATTTGCCAACAAAATCAAACGCAAGGAAGAACAAAAAGAAAGAACAAACATTATCAAGCAATTTGCAAATGAGTTTGATCTACTTCTGTTTACAAGTAGTACTTGTCCATACAGTAAAGCCTTCTTACCAGTTGCGACTAATTTTGCAAACACGCACGGCTTTACCCTAGATACAGCCCCCTTAGATAGCAGTGAGGGCAAAATAGCTCAGTCTCTTGGTATCAAGGTAACTCCAACATTAGTAGCAATCAGCAAGGACTCAAAGGAATTATTTGAGATATCAAGTTCTATGTCTAGCATTTCAGAGCTTGAGAGAATCATTGTTTTAAGCAGCAAATACAGCAAAGAACTAAAGGCAAAAAGCAAGAATATCAGTAGCAGAGATAATATTCAAAATTACCAAAGTAACCAAAGTAACCAAACCAAACAAAGAAATCAAAGCAATCAAACTAATCGTAATTACTACAATAAAACAAGAGGTAAGACACTATGATGTCTTGGTATCAAACATATAAATCATTCAAAGCTCATAAGGGGTTTACTACTTGCCTAGTTATTGCCTTGCTGCAACTTACAGCAATAGATCAAGCAAACGCTAGAGGTCTTGACGGGTTCTTAAAGTTCGCAGGTCAAGGTGGTTCAATGACTAGCATTAACAAGGGAGCAGTAATCAGCGACCAAAAAGCTGGCTATATGACAGGTGGCTCAATGATTACAAGAGGACCTCGTCCGAAGGACTTGCAACCTCTTGGAATCCAATTGCCCAGCGTGGAGTTTGACCCATGTACTGGTTCTGGTGATTTTAGATGGGGAGGCTTCTCGTATATAAAAGGAGCTGAGTTTGCCAGGTACTTTAAAGCTGTAGCAGCAAGTAGTGGCGCATATGTAGCTAAGATGGCAATTACCCAGGTATGCCCACCATGTGAGAACATCATGTCTGATTTAGAGGCAATCGCAAGAGATATAAACGGCGCAACCTTTGGTCAATGTGATCAAGCAAAAGCACTGGCAGAAGGGGTGATGAGTAGATTTAATGCAGCTAGCAATCAAAAATGCCTAGCAAAATCTGCAATTACAAATGGCGGGGATGATTTGCATGAATCTACCCAGAAATGCCAAGACAACCCAGATAGGCACGGGGAGGCTGGTGATAATGATAAACTTAAATCAACCCTTCCTGATAATTATAATTTAGTATGGAATGCTTTATCAAAGGGAAGCGGAGCAGCTCCTACTGGTATGAAAGAAATGATTATGTCAATATCAGGCAGCATCATTGTGACCAAACAAGACGGCATCTCTACAATCACTACATTATCATCACTGCTTGAGACTGAGGACTTACTCGAGCAATATATAGGAAAGCCAGGAGCTGGTAGCAGTAAATTAAAACTATATGCCTGCGATGAACCGCATAAATGCCTAAAGCCAACGGCTCAGGAAAGAGCCATAGATAACAGAACAGAGAGCCTATACGGTAAGGTAGAAACCACTCTTACATCCATTTTAGATAAAATAGATGATAATAAGGGAGAACTCTCAGATGAAGAACAAGCTTTAATAGAATATTCCCAAATACCAATCATTACTCTCTTTGAGATAGAGCTTGCCCAAAAGAACAAAAGCAGCGTATCGCTCTTAGCGGGCAATGCTGAGTTTGTAGAGGTAGTTTGCTACGACATGGTGACCAACTTCATGCAGAAGATGCTATCTAGCGCAAAGAAGGCTGTTGATGACCTACAAACCGCCCAGTTTGATAATACCTCCATAGAGAGATTTAACAACAACCTCAAGAACGTGCAGGACTTACTGCGTGATAAGGAATATCACGCCATGGATAAGCTACAGACAATTGTTGCAGTCAAGGAACGTCTACTAAAACAACAGGATGTTTTTGAGATGGGCTTTAGTAGGTTTGGAGCAAGCAGAGGTAATTAGAAAAATGAGGAACAAGAAGCCAAACCCAAAAATAAAGAAAAAATAGAGACAAAATAAAAAACTAAAAGCAAAACACAGAGAAAAATATGGGAATACAATTTGCAGTACATACATACGGATATTTTGATGCAATGTTCTATGTGCTAAATGGCATTAAGATGATTATGAATAGCGATTTTGCAGATGCCATGATTAAACTCATGGCTATGATTGCTACAAGTTACTATTCACTAAAAGCTATGGCAACAGCGTCTGAAGGGTCAGTGGGCAGTTACTTTTTAAAAACAGCTGGAATGCTAATGTTAATTACGACATTACTCCTGCCAAAAGCAGATATGTTAGTAGTAGATCGTATTAGCGGTCAAAAGGAGAAAGTAGATGGACTCCCTTATGCATTTGTACTACCTGTTGGTGTGCTTGAGGCATTTGGTGCAGGTATTACCTCTCTCTTTGAGCAAGCATTCTCACCAGTATCTTCTATGCCTTACAAGGATTACGGCATGGTATTTGGACAAAGACTAGCTCAGGAATCCAAGAACTGGCGTATTAACAACTCAGAGTTTGCTGGTAATATGAATGTCTTTTTAAAAAGATGCGTAGTTTTAGAGGCAATGATTGGCACTAGATTTACACCAGCTGAGGTATTTGATAGCGAGGATATGCTTAAATTTGTTACAGATAATGCTGGTACATTTAGGCAGGTAGATTTTAGAGTAAATACCATAACTACAAGAGTAAACTGCAAGGAAGCTGGCGCAATACTTAAAAACTATCTCCAACCAGAATATGAGAGAATATATCGTAAATATACAGGCAGGGACTTTGCTCTTGCTGGCGGCGAAAATGGTGGAATAGTAGGAGGCATTGGCGGCGGTATCAACCAAATACTCAAAAGAAACCTAGAAGTAGGATATGTAAACTCACTTGGAGTAAACCAATCAGCTAGTAACATCATGAGACAAAACATGATGATCAATGCTCTTAAGGATTATACCAATATTAGTGATAAATACGGTTATACCAGAGCAGATGATTTACAAAAGAGTAACTGGAGGATATCAGGAGAGCTGGCAAAGGAATATTTGCCTATATTACTAAACATAATCAAGGCTCTAGTATACGCATCCTTTATCTTCATTGTACCACTTATGATATTATCAGGTGGTGTGAGTCAATATCTTAAATATTGCGCAGTAGTATTTAGCCTTCAGATTTGGCCAGCATTAAATAGCGTGCTAAATCTGTTCATTGAACTATACAGTAAAGCAAGGGGCGCAGGCATCACAGGAGGTA
>Ga0206126_10002697_pt1 | contig 18795 bp, 16 predicted proteins | sample Helgoland_Spring_5_FD_148621 | JGI IMG/M metagenome (GOLD analysis project Ga0206126, IMG submission 148621) | Pelagic subsurface seawater microbial communities from Kabeltonne, Helgoland, North Sea - Helgoland_Spring_Bloom_20160412_1 | ecosystem: Environmental > Aquatic > Marine > Epipelagic ...
TAAGCACTGCAATATCGTTTTCTACATTTACTTGATCAAAACCAAAAAACTCCATCCCTCCGGTTAAAAAAGAAGCAGCATCTTCAGCAGGTTTTTTAATTTGTAATTGAGCACTAGTGGTGTAAATACGGTCTGCAGTTTTTAAGTACAAAAAAGCAGAAACCATTGCTATTACAATACCCGCCAAAAAATAAGGCCAAAAAAACAGGTAATAGCCAGCCTCTTTTTTAATATCTATAGATTCCTCTTCTTGGAGGTAATTCTGGTTGTTAAGATTTTCTTGCATGTTTATCTTGTTAAAAGTATGATAGAGGATAATATAATCGAGGCAATACCCAGTATGGCAGATAGGTTACCTACATAACCCGCGCTAGATACTTTAGCACTATTTGGGTTTACTACAATTACATCATTTGGTTTTACCATCTGGTAAGGCCCGCTTAAAAAGCTTGCAGAAGTAAGGTTTATTCGCTCAGTAGTTTGCAACCCGTCTACACGCCTTAAAACCACCACATCTTCTCTGCTACCGTTTATGGTTAAATCGCCGGCAAGACCTAGGGCTTGCAGCAAGCTAATATTATTTTCTGTAAAAAAATATGTGCCAGGACGTCCTACCTCACCTAAAATAGTAACCTTAGCGTTTAATAAACGTACCGTTACATTAGGGTTTATGAGATAGCCGCCATCTATCAATAGTTTTTTTATATCATTTTCTAGATCTTTAGTTGTTTTATCTTTTACAGAAAGTTCTCCCAACATCGGGAAGTTTATCGTATTATTTTGAGATACCAAATAACCATCAAGCTTCATTACTTCTATATTATTTGCAACCATGTTACCACCGGTAACATTATTATAAGGAAGCGCGGCCTCTGGCATGAGTGCACCCACAGATATTTTTAAAATATCATCTACTTGTATAGTGTGGTTGTTGTAAGTAACATCAGTGTTATTGTAAGACTCCACATCTTGCAGGTATAACATATCTTTTTTAGAAACGCAGGAAACAAATAGTAGAATAAGGGCAGCGATTACCAAAATATTAATAATAAAAGAGTGTTTTGTTTTCATTGAATATTTTTTAATTTTAATTGGGGAATAATTATAATCACATGCAAATATAATTGATTGTGTGTATTTAATTTTATATAAAATTAGATTTTTGTGAGCATCTAGTCTAGGCTAACTACTTCTCTTCCTTTTTATTAAAATATTGTAAAGAGATTTAAAAAAATAACTAAAATCTGTGTGATAGGGTCTTTTTTGGTAGGATTTTAAATATTTTAATTCTGAGGCTATAATTTCTTCTAAGGTTACTGGCATATCAACATAAAATGGTGGTATTAAACCTGGTTTCGTTTTAACTCGCATCTCTTGGAGCTCTTTTGTGTATAGAGAGAAATAATGCTGGCTTAGTGGCCTTACACCAACGAGTTTCATTTCCCCTTTAAAAAAGTTATAAAACATTGGAAGCTCATCAAGCCAAAATTTTCGTAAAAATCTTCCTTCAGGAGAAATTCTAAAATCATCTTTTATCTTTCCACCATCTTGCAAATTATTTTTTTTAAACACATATTCCTGCAAATATTCTGAAAATGGATGCATGGTGCGAAACTTATAAACATTTATAGGTTTCCCATTTTTTCCTATTCTTTTTAATTTTATTAAAAAGCCGTAGGAGGGGTTCTCGGGATACAAAGGGGGTTTTACTTTTTTGAAGGTAAAATATATCCTGTTATTTTTATATTCTTCCTCAATAAATTCAAAACCACAAGAATAAAGCCTGCCATAGGTTTCGGCTTTTGACAAAACGCGCCCTTTTCCTTTAGTTAAGTTAAAGTAGAGGTGTTTGGTAATTAATAATTTAGGAGATATTCTTACTAAAAGTGTATCAAAAAACAAATAAATTATATTTATGGGAGTAGGAAATTTTTTTAGTAAACGGTTATTTCTAACTTGATACGTTTCTACATTTCCTTTAAATATACCTCCATTTCTTAAAGTATTGTTTATCTCTTCAAAATATTTATTTAAAAATCTGATATCATTTATTCGTTCTTCTCTTACTATTAACTCAAGTAAGGAATCATTATCTATCTTTTCAATCATAAAAATTTTTTGATTTTACTATTTTTTTAGACTTTGAATTATTGAAAAGAATAAGAAGCACCTAATACAAAACTCGGTAGTATATCTTCATCACCCTGATAAATATCCCAACCAACAATAAAAGAAACATCCATAAAGAAACTTAATTGTTCTGTTAGTTTAATATTATTTATGAGCCCTAAGTTTGCATTTAAACTTGCCTTGTTAAAATAATTATTGTAAAAATAACCAGGCCCAGAATGGAGAATTAAGCTCCATCTATTTTTATTGTCTTTTTTGCTATTTACTATTTTTTTCACGTTCAATAATACTTCCCCAAAAATAGAATGGTAAGGATGTTTATCATCATCAGCAATCGTATAAAAATAAGGCCCCTTATATGATAACTGAACTGCAATTTCAGGTTTAAACCAAACGCCGAATCCTATCGTTAAGGCAGGAGCGACATTCTTGCTAATAAAATCTTCATTTTTAATGCCAGAAATTTGGAGACCTATGGATGTTGATACAAAAAATTGTTTCTGAAAATGAGAAGTAAACTTACTATTTCCTGTTTGAGAAAAAATAGTAGAACTTATGAGTAAAAAAAAAGTAATTAAGTAGAATTTCATAAGTCCAAAGTTAGCTAGAAAACTAGTTTAAAAAATTGAAAATATTTATTTAAAAATGTCGTTTCATAGAATTAATACTCTTAATCGTATCTTCAAAATCCAAACCTACTATCTCCATATACCACTTAAGGGAATTGTACCGAGGTTTATTCTCATCATATACAAATGCCAATCCTTGCTCTCTTGTAATCATTCCCTCTCTAATTTGGTTGGATCTAAAAGTGTCATTTTCACTAAAACCAACAACTAAAGTATATACATAGTTGTAGAAACTTGCAGTACCATCACCGATTCTCCATGTCGATTTTGTGTCTACAGATGTTTCCCAATCATAATTATTGATTATTGTACTTTCAATATGTTCTTCATCCCAGTTAGTGTAGTCAAACATATGGTAATAATCGGTTTTGGGAGTAATATATCTTGATGCAAATGAACCCAAAGAATCCAAAATAGATTGGTTAATATATCCAGGGCTTTGCAATAGATTCTTTCCTACAAAACCAAAAAGTTTCATTTGATTATATAGTGAAATAGAATAAATTCTTTTTTTATTAAACTGAGGTGCTAAACCCGCAAAACCAGTTTTAAAATTAGTATTCTCTAAATCATTAACTCCCCAAATTTCCAGATCAATACCTAATTGTTTCTTAATTTTATATGCATAATAAAAGAAAAATTTATCACCTGACATAAACAAAGGTATCATTCCTAATTCTGGTTTATTTAGCCAGGCAGTAATATTTTTTCTAACATTCTCTCGTTTCCAATGCATATCTGCAGCGACTATAATATTTTCTACACCTAGCTTCCCACAAATACGTGCTATGTTTCTTCTGGCTAAATCTGTTACCATTCCCCAATCATAAGTATAGGTTATTACATTTAGACCTAATTCTTTCTTTAAAAAATGTAAGACATAAGTACTGTCTCTACCTCCACTTAATGGAACAAAACAATCTGGCGAACCATCTTTATTTCTATATGGGGCAACTAGTGCCTTTAACTCATCTAAAGATTTTGGTTGGTTTTTCTTTTTATGATTCTTACAATAATTACACACCCCTTTTTTATCATATTCTATATAAGGAAATGTTTCGGGTAAAATACATTTTGTACACCTTTTTAGGGTCTTAATCTTATCTATTGGATAAATCAACAGTTTCTTATCCTTTTCAGCATTTGGAGTTAAATGGATTTCATTTAAATCTAAAACAGTAGAAATTTGTTTCTTTTTGGATTTTTCACTAAATAATTTCACATCTTTTTTCTTGTTTAAAAGCAAATCTGGCGAAGGAGAATCCGTTGAAACATCTAAAAATGATGTATTATTAAATGTAAAATCATTTAAATCTATTGTAAAAATATGATTCGCCTTTAATTGAAATAGCTCAAAACTTCCAATCTTATCTTTTAAAGACATTTTTTTAACTAAACGATTCAGCATTCCCCTTTCTGATGCAAAATATATAATGTCTTTATTGTTATGTAAAATATATAAAGAACCATTATTAGTCGCTAAGACAAATTTTTGAATGTCGGCAAAAGTCATCGCTATTGATGCTGTACCAAAAACCTTCTTAATTGAATTTACAACAGAGGCCTCAACTGACTTTCCTTCATTTAGTTCCATTCTAACTAAAGCAGGTATTACTTCTGTATCAATCTCGTGTTCTCTATTAAGCTTTTTATGTTTACTCCATAGCTCATCAACATTGACAACAATACCATTATGAATACAGACAATGTCATCCTTCATTACCGGCTGATTGTTTGCATCTTCTAATTGAGATCCGTTAGTTACTAATCTAGCATGGCCAAAAGCTAATTTCAGCTTACTATTATTCTCATTAGAAAAGACTGAATTTAAGGTGCTCTTAACTTTATCTCTTTTTAATAATTGATTCGCAGGTATTGGTCCTTTAACAATATCATAACTATTATTTTCATGATTCAAACTGCATAAACCTGAAGAATCTTTACCTCTAGTTTCCGATAGTTTAGCTAATGTTATTAATGATTTTTTAAAAAATCGATTATTATAATTAGATTCTGCTTTAGTAATTACACCAAATATTCCACACATTTTTTTTATTTGTTTATTTTATTTTTCAAAAAGTTTTTGACATATAAATGCAGCAGCATTTCCATCTCCGAAAATTAAAGGAAAAGTTTTTTCTCTTTTATTTATAAAATCATTGAAAGCATCAATAATCATATTAAAATTTGCAGAAACTAATTTTGCCATTTTTGTTTCTAAAATCTCAACCCATTCTGTTTCCGGTCTTAAAATAATACAAGACTTATTGAAAAAATAAGCTTCTTTTTGAACGCCTCCTGAGTCAGTAATAACGATCTTTGCATTTCTTTCCAACTGAATCATATCTAAAAATGACACTGGTTCTATAAGCTTTAAGTTCTTTTGATTCTTTATCGTCTGTAATAGAGTTTTATTATTAAGTGCCTCTAATTTCTTCTTAGTTCTAGGATGAATTGGAAGTATAACTTTATACTTTTTAGAGATCTCAATTAAAGCTTTAAAAATTCCTGTCAAGTTTTCTTCAATATCCGTATTATGATCTCTATGAATAGTTGTTAAAACGAATTCATTTGATTTGAGTTCAAGATCATTTAATATCATTGACTTTTTTTTAGCTAATTTTTCAAAATGTAAGGAATTATCATACATAATATCACCACAATGAAAGACTCCTGGATTATCAGGTGAATATGACTTATTATGCAATCTACTGAAGCCCTCTTTTAGCAAATTTTCATATCCTGTTACTGAAGGTGTAAACAAAAAAGTTGAAAGGTGATCACATACAACACGATTAATTTCTTCAGGCATTTTCCTATTAAATGATCTTAAACCTGCTTCAATATGAACAATAGTGGTGTTCATCTTGGAAGCAGCTACTGCACCAGCTAAAGTAGAATTTGTATCACCATAAAGGACAATAAAATCAGGTTTTTCTTTAATAATAATTTCCTCTATACCTTCTATCATTTTCGCTGTTTGAGCTCCATGAGAACTAGATCCAACGTTCAAATTATAGTTTGGTTTTGGAATATTTAATTCATCAAAGAATATTTTTGACATATTTTGGTCATAGTGCTGACCAGTATGTACAATTATTTCTGTAACAGTATTAGAATAGTTTTTGGAAATCTCCCTACTTATAGCTGCCGCTTTGATAATTTGAGGTCTCGCACCAACAATAGTAACTATTTTTATCATTTTTTTTATCACTTGTTTTATTTAATTTGTAATAAAGTATCAAGAAAACTACTTATTGAAAAATAAAAATCAACTATAGTTTTTAAATACTTGTTATTTCAAGATCTTATACTTTACAATAATTCTTTTGACTACGTTTTTTGATTTGATAAGGTACTTATTGAAAAAATACTTTACTCCAGGGTTAAAAAATGTATCTGGATGAGCATTAATCATCACTCTATTTGGCAACTTATTATTTGAAATTAGTGTCATTAAATGTTCTGTACCTTTAATTGGGATATTAAACTTTGTTTTCACTTTATCTCTTACACTTACACTTGTATTATTCCATCCCCAACCATTATCTGAGATATAAAAAACTTCATCATAATCAATATCAAAAGATGTAGCCCCTATAATACCATAATCTTTATAATTGTATTTCTTCCAAATATCCTTGTTGTCCCACTTAGACATTGGGCTACCATGCATGCATATTGTTTCAGCTTTTGCAAACTTCCTTATCATTTTCAATCCATTCTCAAAATGATCTATTGCTTTCTCAAAATTCCCTCTCACTAAGGTTAGGTCTTCATAATGATATGCTACTTCATGCCCTAATTCATGTACTTTTTTAATAACATCTTCTTTGTAAACAGAAGGAATGATTCTAAAATAATAAGTTGATTTTACTCCAATCTCATTCTCAAGTATTGCCATTTTAAGAGTATTTGAGGGGTATCTATCTACATCATGTCTTAAAATAAGTGTTTTTTCAGGAATATTTTTATTTGTAAAATAATCATGAACAGTTGTAATAGTATAACCATTATTTAAAAAGGTTTTTAGTAGTGTGATAAATAAGTCATAACTAAACTCTTTACTTTTCATATTTTTTCAATATTTTTTGTATAATAATCATTAGTTCTGTTTGAGCTAACTTACTTCTTTCTATTTGATTGGGTTTATCTGTTGCATTTTGAACATACTCATAAATATCATCAACATTTCTTGATTTAAACTCCCATCCTTTGCCTTGCATAATTTTATCTACTGTTAAGAACACTTTACCTGGAAAAAAACTAACTGAAGGTTTTCCTAAAAGTGCAGCTTCCCTTGCAAATGTACCTGCTCCTGTTAGCATGGCAGTTGTATAATGACATACATCCAAACCATTTAGTGGTTTTTCTGGAATAAAAATATTATAATATCCTTCCGCATACATTTTCTCTTCTGGATATCTAGGTAAGAAAAGTATGTTATATGTTTTAAATTTCTCAAATAAATCCATTACAATACTTTTAGAATCTAGTGGTACATATGATGCCTTAAGATTTTCTGGGCGTATGGTAATAAAGTCTTTAAAAGGTAATGTTTCTAGAAAGTTAGGGTCTGGTTTATAATCAGCAATATAAATATCCTCTTTGAACCCATTAAACTTATTCATTTGACTTGGATTAATAGAATATTTTTCCTCAAGTTTACTTGAATCAAAATATGAAGGAAAAATAAAATCTGTACCAAATCTATAGGCTGGTACTTTAAATGAAATATCATTGTCACTAAATACCATAGAAGGCTTCCTTCTTAATTTACTAATTGTTGCAGTAGTATTTCCTCCTAAAGAAAAACTTATATCGAATTTAGGAACTTTTAATAATAATTTTATAATTCTCGAAAATAATCCAATTACTTTTTTAATACGGTTTTTCCCTTTATGTGTACCAATTATCATGGTATTTATACCATAGTGTTCAAGCATTGGTACAGTTTCAAATACATCTCGGGAGGTAAGTATTAGCTCGTGGTCTTTTTCTAGCCTTTTGATAATAGGCAACAAAACATTAACATGCGGTGTATTGTCAAAATCAATCCAAATCTTCATTCTCTTGTTCTTTTTTGAAATATTTAATCACTTTTGCGGGTATGCCTACTGCAACACAATAAGGTGGAATATCTTTTGTAACAACAGAACCTGCTCCAATAACAGCTCCTTCTCCAATGGTAACGCCTGGCATAACGATAGCTCCAATACCAACATGAGCTCCATCTTTAATCTCTACTTTTCCAGATTTAAATGGGCAATCCATTGCATACATTCCAGGTTTGTATTTTGAAAGATCTCTTTGATGAGTTAAAATCATAACCCCTTGTGTTATAGCTACACCTTTTCCTATAGTAACTAAAGAAGGTTTAGTATCATCAATAACAACATATCTAGAAATATGTCCTTTATTTCCAACTTTTACACCTCTTAACCTGTGTAAAAAAACTGTAATCTGATAAGGGAAAGTAAAAAATGCAATATTTTGTAGCGTCTTACTCCAAATACCAAATATGATTGATCTAAAGGTTCTTTTTTGAACTATTGACATAGTGTCTATTTTCGTTTTTTAATTAATTTAGCAGGTACTCCACCATATACTCCATACTCTTCTGTATCTTTTGTTAACACAGCATTAGAAGCAATAATACATCCCTTTTTAATATGTACACCTGGCATAATCATTACTCTAGCACCTAACCAAACATCATCTTCAATTATTGACTGCTTACTCATTTTTTTTTCCTGACGTTCCATTGGCATGTCGACTTTATCATGTTTATGAGACATTCCCAAAATTATAGTCTCCCTCCCAATCATAACATAATTTCCTATCTTCACATTACACAATCGAGATAATTCATTAATTCTACAATAATTACCTATTTCTATATCTCTACCACTTCCTATGTATACATTTTTCATTATTCTGCAATTGTTTCCAATAACTAGTGTTTTTTTTAATGTAAATACTCTAAATCGATTAAACATCTTTCCCAATGGAAATGATATGTTTGGCAACTTACTTGCTATACCGTAGTAAAGAATTAAAAATATATTTTTCATAATCTACTGTTTTTTTGCCTCCAATTATAGAAATTAATCCATTTCCAAATCTCATTACTAATATTAATCTCTCCTTTTAAATGTCTTTCATACTGACTCATAGAAACTTTGTAATCTATAATATCTGAATTAGCCATTAAGTTTGAGTTTAAAACATCTTTGATGTATGAAATAAATACTTCTTCTCTAAACCAATTATCTGCTGGAGTAGCAAAACCAATTTTTTCTCTTCTATCTATAATTTTTTTTGGAACAATGGAAGAAAACTGCTCTCTTAAAATAGCCTTTGTAATTCCATTGTTTAATTTTGTTGAGTTTTTCATTCCAATTGTCCCCTCAACTAGTCTATGATCTAAAAATGGCACTCTAGATTCCAATGAAAATCTCATTGAATTTGTGTCCTCCCATTTTAGAAGATGTTCAAGTTTATATTCAAAGTGATTAATTAATGAATCGATTAAATTCTTTGAACTATACATCAATTCATTAAATGATTTTTCACCGTGAAAACTTGATTCAAATTCTTCTCTTAAGTACCCTTTTTTACTCTGCATTACCATTCTTCGCAATGAACTTGGTAGCATGAAATAAGTAAAGTATTTTAAATGATTGTTTGTGTGATGGTATTTTTTATAAATATAAGATTCTTTAATAAAAGAAAACCATTTTATTTTTTGCAACAACTCTTTAAGGTAGAAACCATAAAAATAATCATATCCAGCTAGATATTCATCAGCCCCTTGTCCATCTAAAAGTACCTTTACTTTACCTTGAACAGATTGCATTACCTTGTATTGTGCATAAATCGCTGGGGTAGAAAATGGTTCGGAATGGGAATTCATTAAATCGTCTAAGTCATCTCTAAAGCTTTTAGCATCTGGAAACACAAAATGCATGTTTTTAAGTCTGCCCTGATACTCATCTATGAAGGGTTTTTCATTTTCTTTAGAGTTTGTATTATAGACAGAAGAAAAAGTATGCACGTCAGGTCTTCCAAATTTTTCTTCAAGAATAGACACTAATGTTGAAGAGTCTAGCCCTCCACTTAAACAGGCACCAATTGGGACATCACTTCTTAACCTTAAAGAAACGGAAGTTATTAAAGCATCTTTAAATTCATAATTATTTTTAAATGGATTGTGAATTTTTTCACTTAAATCATACCATTTTTTCACCTGAAAGCTTCCTTGCTTATATTTAAAATAATGACCATGAGGAAGCTTTTTAACATGATTAAAAAAAGTAGTTTCATCGTAATCTGTACGGTTGTAAACAAAATAATTATAAACAGCTTTATTATTTACACCTAAACTTTTAATTCCAGGAAACTCTAATAAAGAATCAATTTCAGAAGCAAAAGCTATTTTTTCTTTATCCTGAAAATAATATAATGGTTTAATTCCAAATCGGTCTCTTGCTCCAAAAACATCACCGGTTTCATTATTTAATATAGCAAAAGCGAACATTCCATTTAACTTCTCTAAAAAACTTTCTCCAAATTCTATATAAAGAGTTAATAAAACTTCTGTGTCTGAATTTGAAAAAAAAGAATAGCCTCTGGATGTCAGTTCTTTTCTTAATTCAATATAATTATATATCTCACCGTTAAATACTATTGTGAATTTACCACCTACACTTGTCATTGGTTGATGACCCGCTTTTGATAAATCTAAAATAGCAAGCCTTACAAAACCTAAACCTACATTATTTGAACAATGTAATCCATTGTCATCTGGTCCTCGATGATGCATTTTTCTTACAGTGGGTATTAATATATTCTCAGTTACTTTTATTGAATTATTCTTGTAAATTATTCCACAAATACCACACATATTATTTTATCAGTATTTTTTTATAAATATTAATTATTTTTTTTGCTATAACACTTTGTTCTAAATGTTTTGTATTATCTCTACCATTAGTTCGACCCTTAAAATTAAGTCCTAGATTAATATTTTTAGCTAAATCTTTCGTAGAAAATTCTGTTATAAAACAACCTTTAGTACCATGTAAAATATCTTTTACATCTCCAACATCTGATGAAACTATTGGTATATTACATGCCATAGCTTCTTTAATTAAATTTGGAGAACCTTCTCTCCAACTTACATGTACCAATAAATCTGATGCACACAAATATTGTACTACTAAATCTGGAGTAATAGGGTAAGGTGTCAGTAATTCAAAATTTTCTAATTTTTCTTTTTCTATCGTTTCTTTAAAGAGAACAAAATTTTTTCTAGTGTCTCTTGTATTATTTAAAAACAAAACATACTTAGTGTCATTTATCAACCCTAAATTTTTTCTAGCTATACTTTTATCGATCGAATAAAAAGTTTCTAAATTCACTCCATTCGGAACAACATTTAATTTTTTCTTTTGCCAAACATAGGTTCCAATTTCAGCAGATTTAGCTATAATTTTTTTAAAAAATGGTTGTATTATAAAAGTTAAAATAATACTATAATAAGTAGAAATTTTAGTTTTACCTTTATTGTTGGGAGTACCATAAGCATCATCACCCATTAATGAGAGTACAACTGGTAATTTGGGTCTTGCCAGAATGGTTAAAAGACCACAAAATGTATAATGAGCATGGATAATGTCAAATTCTTGATTTCTAATGGTTTTTCTTAACTCTTTTATAGCTTTAAAATAAGCCTTATATCCTTTGCCTTTAACTTTAAAATATTGGACATTAACGCCTTCTTTTATTAGAGATTCTCCTTGAGATTTAACGAATGGTGAAATTCCAAATTTAGTATTACCACTGCTAACAAATAATATTTTCATTTAGTTGGAGATTATTTATTAATTAAGCTATCAGTTTTATTGATAAAAAAACAGTCGTATTTGTTTAAAAGAGCTCCTAACAAAAAGAAGAATAATGTATTTAAAAGGTTTGAATGAACAAATGCTTTTGTATAAAAAATATAATCGTAACAAATTATTAAAGTCATAATTGAAATTGAAATCCACATAATTCTTTTAATTCCTATTTTGTTTTGAAAATATTTAAGCTTCTTTTTAGCAATGAAAAAAATTAATATATGATAAAATAAAATACTCAAAGAACCTAAAATACCGACAGAGGGTAAATAAAACATTATACCTGTAAAATGGCTTAATTTTAAAACACCATAATCTTTTGAAACTTCATCCTCGTTATTTTTATCTACAAAAATATCAGGTCCATCCCCAATGGTGATAGTTTTAGGATTGCTGTCATTAAAATAGAACAACATACTATTTAAACTTCCTAACCTTCCTACGCCATATTCTGAATCTTGGTTATTTCCTAAACTATAATCAACCGCATAATTTGTTAAATAATTTAGATCAAACGTCCCCCAAATTTCATAATCGGGATTAAGAGATGGTAAACTCCTTGCTCCAATGTAAATAAATACTGGAAAAATAATAATTAATGAAATGACACTTTTTAATTGTTTAACTAGTCGATTGTAATATGTTTTTTTATACATTGAGTTAGACAAAACTAGAACGATTGGCAATAAAAACCAAAAGACTCTTTTATCACCAACAAAAGCCATAAATATATAGCCTAATATAAGGTAACCAAATATTTTTCGTTTCGTTTGAAGCCACAATAAGTAAAACATTGGAATAAATAATAAAGGAACTAATGTACTGTAAGATCCTCCTGAAAGAGAAAAAGTTCCAATATAGTCTTCAGATTGACCAATAATAAAAAATTTCATTAAACTTGCTAGAGGTTGAATTAAAATGAGAAAAAAAACTAATCTTTTTATTTGAGTTACTTCATTTCTTTTCAAGTGGATATTTGAAATAGCAATAAAAAATAAATAACCGTTAAGAGTATTTCTGTAAAAAGAGAAGCTTTTAAAAAGGTCAGATTCATTTACAACAGCCGAAAACAAAACAATTATTGAATAAAAAATAAAAATTTTATGTAATCCTTTATGTGGGATGTATAAATTACTTTTATTCTTGGCGAGTACAATTATAAAAATCAAATATATCAAAACGTCAATTGCGCTTTTATACAAGGTAGAAGAAACACCTATTATTGATAATATTCCTTGAAAGAAAAGTAAAATTAATAATATTTTGATAATATTATTCATCAATTTGGTTTATTAGATTAATAACATATTTAGCTCTTATGGTCCAAGTATAATTAGAGAATACATCCCTTCTTGACTTTTCTGCTATAACTGAACTGTTATTAATTTTTAAAGCCTTGTGTAAACCTTCTTTTATTTTTTCGTAAGAATTTGGGTTGACTAGTATTGAATTAGTATCGTTAAGCACTTCCTTTATTGTTGGATAAGCATGTGCTAAAATTAATCGTCCAGAAGCCATATATTCAAATACTTTTAAGGGTGAACAATAGTTTATTGTTTTAACTTTATTTGACCAAAATGCCAAGAGCACGTCAGCTGAAAATAAATATAGTGGAATTTCCCTGTGACGAATGACTCCGAGAAACACGATATTCTCAATATTTAATTTAGAGGCCATTGATTCTAGTTTTGGAATATTAGAACTAGGACCACCTATTACTATAAAATCAGCCATAGGGAAGTCTTTAGCTAATCTTACAATACTATCAATACCTCTATCATTATATATACTACCTGAGTAAACAATCCTTTTTCGCATTGTTTTATTTATACCTAAGCTTAAAAGTGCGGCATCTTTTTCTAGGAAGGTATCAAACATCTGTGCGCTAATTCCATCGTGATAAAAGTCTATTTTTTCGGTCGACTTTTTAAAGAACTTATCCCAATATTTATTTAGTTCTCCGCTGATACTGAATAACAATAAAAAATTATCATTCTTGATAAGCTTTTTAAGGTGAAATTTAAATAATACATCTATAAATTTATTTGAAAACAGATTGTTATTATGTGATTCATAGATGAACTTATATTTAAATTTAGATAATGGGAAAACTAGTGTGTAATGTCTGATGAAAATTAAACCTTCTAAACTGTTATTTTTTAAATATTCTGAAATTGCTATGTTATATTTCAAAAATGAGGGCAGTTTATTATTCACCCTATAAAACTTAAGATTAATTTTATTATCAAGTTTTGTATCTAACAAAAACTCACTTTTAGGTAAGATCAAAGTTACATCAATTTCGTTTTCAATAAAAGCACTACACATACTTAGCACCTGAATTATATTGGCTTTTTTTGAATTCAAAGGGCTAGTATGAATATATGTGATTTTATTTATCATATCTGTCGCTTATTTTTTCAATAATTGAATCCATTCTATTTTTGTCATTAAAATTATTAACAATTTTATCTCTCGCATTAAAAGCAAGTGTCAAACGTGTTTTTTCATCTTGCAATAGACTAATTATTGCATCAGCGAAAGAATTACTATTTTGTTCTGTAATTATTCCATCAACATTGTTTTTAATTATTTTTTCTACATCTGGAACATTAGCTACTATTGCGGGCACCCCTCTTTCCATTGCTTCCAAAAGACTAAAATTCAGGTATACCAAATCAGCTGGTAAAACAAAAATAGAAGCATTCTCATAATACTTTTTACTGTTAGAAGTCCACTCCATAATCCTGACATTATTTTCATATTTTTCAGGAATTTGACTCTTATACTTTTCTAATTCTGATTTAGATCGAGCACCTATGAAAACAAAATTTACATCTTTAACTTTATCAATTATTTTGGGTAAAGCATTTATAATGATATCTAGTCTGCGCCAATTTTTAAAACCATTTAAAAAAAGAACTGTTTTTTTATCTCTTTTAATATCACAATTAGTAAACACTTTAACCTTATTGAAATCGAAAATAATTTTATCTTGATTCTTAACTGTTTTCTTAAGTATTTCTAACATATATGTTTCACGATAGTAAATCCAATCAACAATATTTAGAATTTTATTCAAAAAATATTTTTTTATAGAATTCATATTAGAATTATAATGGTAAAGCTCTCCCCTTAATATAGCAACTATCATCGTATTATTAATATTTAACAATATGGCTTGAAAAAATTGACTAAAACAATTTCCTTCAAAATACAATTCACAATACTTTGGATTATTGTTCAACAAAATTTTTCCAAATTGGATTAAATCTAAAACTATAAGTTTTTGAGACTTAATTATGGGATAATTTGAATATGGAGATTTATTCGTTTCAATACTATAAAATAATACCTTATATATCTTTTTTAACTGATCTGCTCGTACTATGGTTTTACTAATAACATGTTCTAGACCAATAAATATTGCTAAATCAGTTTTTATATTTTTTTTAACTTTTATAGTTAAAATAAATAGACATAAAATTAATAGGAATATTGGTAAAGTAATAAAGTTTATTAAAAAAAGAACCAATTTAATAAGTTTTCTCTTAATCTTATTTATCATATTACTTACTTTTTATAATTAGTATTTTTTGAATAAACTTATCTACTTTCTGAAGCGGTTTTGAATGGTTAGATATCTTTCTAATGAATATTATATCTTCAGAATTAAGAGCATTAAAATAAATATTAAAAAGAAAGTATACTAAGGCAAAAAACAAAGAATATAAAATTAAATCAAAAATAGAATTAATTCCTTGGGCCATAAAATAGAAAGTTATAGTAGTAGTAAAAAATACTATAATATAGTTCCAGTAACCTTTAAAGTTATAGGGTAATTTAAATGATTTATTTAATAAGTAATAAATAAGTATATTTCTTAAAAAATCTCCTATGACTGTTGCAGTTACAACACCTAAAAGACCAAAATATTTCATTCCAAAAATACTCCCAATAATACTAAACACAAAAATGGATTTAGATATTAATGATAAATCCATTCTCTCTTTTAAAACCATAACCAAAGTAGTAGGATAGGCAAATGAGACAATGATATTGCTAATTAACATAACTACAACTAAAATGTATGCTTCCTGATATTCAACTTTATAAACGATGATTATTAACTGTTTACCAAAAATTATGAATAAAAGGAGTGGAAAAGTATAAAGTGGAAATAATAATTTTACAAATAAATTAAAGAGTGTTTTAAACTCTTTATCATCCTGGTCTACATTATTAAATTTTTGAATAAAAATAGGTCTGATTATTGATAAAACTTCTTTAATTGGAAGAACCTTAAAAATATATTCAAATTGTTTAAATGCAAAAGAATATATTCCTAAAGTGTAAGTATTAGCCATGACTCCAATAATAAAGAAATCAGAGGCTTTTCCAACGATTCCAGCACCGATCTCATTTAAAAAAGAGAAAAAACCGTATCTTTTTATTCTACTTCTATCAAACGGTATTTTTAAATCTGAACTCCTTTTGTTTAGTTTTGTAACATAATTAATAAAAATTAAAAACTCGCCTACAAAAATAAAGCCTAGAATAATTATTTCAATTAAAATAAGCAATTCAATAGTCAGATCATTCAAGAAGTAAAGATATAGAAACGATCTTATTACTGTTGCAGTAACCATTACTATTGATACCTCTTTCTGGAGTAATAATGCTCTGGTAGCGACATTTATTATACTTTTAAAAAAGTAGAGGACAACTATTAATATGAATTCAAAAAAGTAGTTTTCTAGATTATTAATATCAAAAATTAAGATAAAAGATTCTTTCCAGAAGATTAAAAAGACTAAAAAGACTAAGAAAACAGAAAAAGAGATTAGATAACTGTACTTTATTAATTTCTTTATCCTAAAATGGTCATTTTGAGCTAGAAACTCAGGTAAGAATCTATTTAGCACTGAATTAATACCTCCCAAACTAAACATACTAATAATTAATACTGTATTAAGTATAAAATTAAATTCTCCATACAAAGAAACGTCTAATTTTACAATCACAAAAATATTAACTATTAATGCAAAAGTTTGAGTTATAATTTTTGTTAAGTAAACCCAAAAAGTATTTTTTAAAAATATTTTACTATATCCTTGTCCCATCTATTATTTATGTGAAAGGATGTTTAGTTAATCCTAATTTTGCTAAAGGATGATACTCCCCTTTTAGACCAACTTGGGTAGCCTTTCGGATATCATGAACAATCTCTATTGCCTGTCTAGCATCCTCTAAACCACTTCCTTTACCGTCTAAAATATCTTTATATACTCTTGTATGTAAATCTGTAAATCCTCCACTAAATTCAAGCTCTTCTCCTTCAATTTTAATTGATCTATACGTTCTTTGACCTTTAGCCTTTATTTTATTTGGTAAAACATCATAATTTATTGAAAGGAACCATCTAACTCTGGCCTTTTCAAATTCTAAATAGCCAGCAGCTCTATCGTGAGTATGAATATGAGTAATATTTGTTTTAATTCCTCCAAATATCCAAGATAGCATATCAAAAAAATGAACACCAATATTAGATGCAACACCCCCAGATTTAGAAACGTCTCCTTTCCATGAAGTATAATACCAATTTCCTCTAGAAGTTAAATATGTTAAATCTATATCAAAAATTTTGTTTTTTGGAGCAGTATCTACTTTTTTCTTTAATTCTATAATACTTTTATGAAGTCTCAATTGAAGTATATTCCAAACTCTTTGACCAGATGTTTTTTCCATTTTTGCTAAAGCATCTAGATTCCATGGGTTCAACACTAATGGTTTTTCACAAATCGCATCCGCTCCTCTTCGAAGCGCCATTCTAATATGGGAGTCGTGAAGATAGTTTGGTGTACATATACTTATGTAATCTAGATGTATATTCTTTTCAAATTTTAACTTTTCAAGATGTCTATCAAATCTTTCTGGCTCAACAAAAAAATCTACATCAGGAAAATAACTATCCATAATCCCAACACTATCAAATTTATCTAGAGCTGCTATTAAATTGTTATCAGTATCTTTTATTGCTTTTAAATGTCTTGGGGCTATATAGCCAGATGCTCCTATCAGCGCAAAGTTTTTCATATTTATTTATTTATTTATATATTCTACAAAAATCTAACACTACTTTATCTGATGATATTTCTAAATTCTTAAACTCATCATGAGACACTAAAAAAGCAATAATATCTGCTTCTTTTGCTGCCGTTTTATAATCAGTTAGCTTAAATACATTATGATCTTCAATATTTGGCTCTACAATAAAGTTGTCTCCATTACTATCGTTTTGCAATACTTTTTGAGCAATATATTTGGCTGGAGATTCACGTAAATCGTCAATATTGGGTTTAAACGCCAGACCCATGAGTGCAACTTTTGGTTTCCTGCAGTGTTCTAGTTCAAACTTAAGTTTCTCGGTCTGTATTTTCTCTGCACACCAAAAGGATTTATAGTTATTAACCTCTCTAGCGGTACCTATTATTTTAGACTCCATTGGGTAATCTGAGACGATAAAGTAAGGATCTACAGCAATACAATGGCCACCTACACCACATCCTGGTTGTAATATATTTACTCGTGGGTGTTTGTTTGCAAGGGTAATAAGCTCCCATACATTAATCCCTGCTTTATCACAAATAAGTGATAACTCATTTGCAAAGGCTATTTGCACATCTCTAGATGAGTTTTCTACCAGCTTACACATCTCTGCGGTTTTGGCATTGGTAGCATGCAACTCCCCTTTAACGTAATTGCTATAAAAGGCCGTAGCTTTTTGGGTAGAAGCCTCGTTCACTCCACCAATTACACGGTCATTGTGCACAAGTTCATGCATTACATTTCCTGGCAATACGCGTTCTGGGCAGTAGGCGATATATATTTTATTGTTTAATTCTGGGCGTGAGCTATAAATAAGATCCATCATTTTTTCTGTGGTGCCTATAGGAGAGGTAGACTCGATAATGTATAAATCTCCATCTTTTAACAAAGGTATAATAACCTTTGTAGCTGCCTCAACAAAGGAGATGTCTGGCTCGTTTTTCCCTTTAAAAGGGGTTGGCACTACTATAATATAGGTGTTGGCCTCAACAGGTGTTGTAGCAGCTTTTAAATAGCCCTTTTTA
>Ga0206126_10002706_pt1 | contig 18767 bp, 20 predicted proteins | sample Helgoland_Spring_5_FD_148621 | JGI IMG/M metagenome (GOLD analysis project Ga0206126, IMG submission 148621) | Pelagic subsurface seawater microbial communities from Kabeltonne, Helgoland, North Sea - Helgoland_Spring_Bloom_20160412_1 | ecosystem: Environmental > Aquatic > Marine > Epipelagic ...
AATATCTCTCTAATAATTTTTTTATTTTCAAAGATTATTTCTGAAACTTCTGGCGCAGTTATGAGTTCTTTAAATATATTAAAATCATTGCCTGAACTGGTTGGCAATTGAATGCCCGCAAGGGATGCAAAACCACCCAACCCAGAGAATGATGGGCTATTTTTTGTTTCACCCACAGGTTTTAAATTATATTCAACAGAATATTTTTTTTCCGCAAATTGAAGGTAAAAAGACGCAAGAAAAACAGATATAATCGAGATTAGAATTATATAAATTTTGCCACCCCAAAGTGTAAAGAATAAATCCTTTAAATCAATTTCATCGTTTAATTCGTTGTTTTGGTTCATGAGTATGAATTCAATTTCTAAGTTAGTTGATTGATACCTATTAAATCATATAAAGAAAAGTATATTTTAAATCATACAAACAGCTGCATCTCCCCGTATGCCCTATTTGAAACTTATTAATTCTACAAACAAATTGTTTGTGCCATTTTTAATATTATCACCAAACTTTTTATATAAATAACTTTAATCGAATTTATAATTTGAGGTTATATGCTTAATAGCCTCAACATAACCTTGAATATTACCACAATCAAATCGAACCGACTCATAGGCCTGCATCAAGAGCCGCATATTCTTAAACTGACGCTCAATTAAACGATCAATTACCTCAAGCTCCTTGATCGACTTGCGAATAGCCTCTGGCCTCAATGAAGTATGATTGTGACCTCTGGATGCCATAACTGAATCAAGAGCGCCCTGCTCGTCAGCGGAAATAGATTCCCCACTACAGGACTTAAAGACCGACTCAAATCAACGACCACTTAGCGGTCATTCATTTAGGGTGGGAGCAGCGCTTGACTTGCTGGAGCAAGGAGAACCCTTGGAAAAGATAATGCTTAGAGGAGAATGGCAGTCGGATTCTACTGCCATGAAGTATCTCAGGAATTGGAGTTACTAACATCAATGATGTCGAGCTGCCTTTTGAGAGGAAGCAAAAATTACTATGTATAATTAAACAAAATGAAATCGTAAAAGAGCTAGTTTTATATTTTTGACCGACTGACTAACCTGCGCGTTGGACTTAGTGACCGCCACCTTTTAAAATAACAATAATACCCTTCCAAACAATCCATAAATCCAAGCGTAACAAGCCAAAAGAGGAGCGCTTTTGATACTGTTCAATATATTCATATTCATAAATTGAATTACCCATTTCAGAGGTGCCTTTATTAATATGGCCGAGTCCTAATAGACCGCCCTTTAGCAGTGAACGGGTAACATTGCCCTGTGCTTTGTCACGTTCGTAGTGCAATACTGACAATGGTCTTGGACCAACAATACTCATATCCCCAATTAAAACACTCCAAAACTGTGGCAGTTCATCAAAATACCATTTCTTTGCAAACGCGCCAATAATAGTACGACTATCCGGTGTCCACTCAGCTGAAAAAGCAATCCAATCATGACGGGCCGCACCCTCAGGCTCAATATATTTGGTCTTAATTAAGCGCAGCTTCCACTTCTTTATTTTCTTGCCACCGCTTATACCCCAATAATAAAAAAGCATCGGACCTTTGTTTTCCGGTATTAAAATACCTTCAATGACATAAGCAATTTTTAGTAATAAGAGAATAGGCAAACTAAAGGCAAGTAATACAGCGGCCACTAGCTTATCGAACGCTAATTTAAAAAACCTGAAAGGCAAAGGGTCAGTCATTTCAAAGATATAAGCGTACTTAGTCTTTATTTCATCTGTGGGGGGCGTATAGGGAAACGCTTGTTTGGGTTCGAAGTTATAATTCATTGTTCATCCATTAAAAATTTAATATTTAAGATTCTGAACCATACATCCAATTAAGCGTATCAAATAACGTATAGTTAAAGGATACTGGAATATGTGATTTTAGCTTTGAGGTACTACCCGAAAGAACTTTAATTTCGTTACTTCTTACAAATTTTGGATTAACAGCAATTTTCATCTCATAACCGGAGATACCATTCATCATTTCAGTTATTTCCATCAAACTGATGGCCTTTCCAGAACATAGGTTGACAACTCCATGTTCAAGGTTGGAACCTAACAGTCTTTGATACATTACACATATATCTCTAACATCATTAAATTCTCTAGATATATCCAAATTTCCAAGCTCTAACTCCTTTTTTCCACCTCTATATGCCCTTACTATCTTTGGTATCAAAAACTTCTCATCATGCCCAACCCCTGTGTAATTAAATGGCCGCGTAATTATAATTGGAAGCTTGTTAATATAATTTTGAGACATAAATTCCATCGATAACTTACTACATGCATAATGACTCACTGGGGCTGGAGAAAGAGATTCCTCCAAACAAGACACTCCACAATTGCCATATACTGCTGCAGTGCTCGCAATGATAACCTTTTTTGGTGGATTTTCTAATTCAATTAAAGCATCTAATAAATTCATTGAACCCAACACATTAACGTCATATATCTTAGTAGAGTCTAATTCAGACGTAAATGATATCGCAGCTAAATGGATAACATAATGAGGATTGATTCTCATAACCTCATCCCTTACCCCCTGGCTATCTCTTAAATCAGACTTTAGACCAAAGCACTGATAGTTTGCCTGTGATAAAGCATTGGCGATGTATTGCCCGGTGAAACCATCTATACCCGTTATGAGTACCCTAAAAGGAAAAACCATCTTTGTTCCTCTTCAAGTCTGCCTCAACCATAAGTCTGCAGAGTTCTTCAAGTGTGGTTTCTGAAATCCAGCCCAAATCATCTTTGGCTTTTTGAGGATCCCCAATAAGTAAATCAACCTCAGCTGGGCGGTAAAACTTGGGATTTACTCTAACTACTGTCTTGCCTGTATTTATATCAATTGCAGTTTCTTTATCTTCTTTGCCTTTAAATTTGATTTCAATTCCAACCTCTTTGAATGCCAATCGCACGAAATTTCTGACAGTTTCAATTCTATTTGTGGCTAGGACGTATGCATCAGGTTTGTCAGCTTGAAGTATCGCATGCATCCCTCGAACATAATCCTTTGCGTACCCCCAATCTCTTTTGGCATCAAGGTTACCCAATTCCAAGCAATCAAGCATATCAAGAGAAATCTTTGCGGCACCATCAGTAATTTTTCTTGTAACAAACTCAAGACCACGTAAAGGTGACTCATGATTGAATAAAATTCCACATGATCCAAATATGTCATATGATTCTCGGTAATTGATCGTCATCCAATGAGCATAAAGTTTTGCAACTCCATAGGGGCTTCTCGGGTAAAAAGGCGTTGATTCCACTTGAGGGACCGCTTGGACATTTCCAAACATTTCAGACGTTGATGCTTGATAAAATTTGATTTTTGGATTGACAATTCTGATGGCTTCTAAAAGGTGAGCTGCACCCAAACCAGTAATATGTGAAGTTGCAAGTGGCTGATCAAAGGAAACGCCAACAAAACTTTGAGCAGCTAAATTATAAATTTCGTCTGGCTCAATAACAGAAACTAGGCGAATAGCATTTGAAGCATCTGTAAGATCAAATTCAACTAAATGAAGGCTGGGATGGTTAAGCAAATTTAACTCAGATAAACGCCAGAAATTAACAGATGCAGTTCGTCTAAAAGTTCCATAAACCTCATAACCTTTTGACAAAAGCAACTCTACTAAATAAGCACCATCTTGGCCAGTGACACCTGTTATCAAAACTTTTTGCATAATCTTAAAGCCTCACATTATATTCATTTTCAACAAAAATTTTAAATTCATTTCTAAAATGCTCATCGCTAAAACGAAGAGCATTTGCAATGCAATCCTCGGGAGAAATTACGTAACCTTCATTTTCAAACTTATCAATTGCATGCTTTAATGATTCAGATGTTTGTTCATTGAAAAATAAACCTGTTGGATTATCCGAATTTAAATCTGCAATCGTTTCTAAAGCACCACCCTTACCATAAGCAATTACTGGAGTACCACTTGCTTGGGCTTCCAATGGTGCTATACCAAAGTCTTCCTCTGCTGCAAAAACAAAAGCCTTAGCTCTCGCCAAATAATCTTTCAATACATCATATTTTTGATACCCAAGCAATATTACATTGCTACCCGATAACGCTTGTATCTTTTTGAAGTCCGGACCATCCCCAATAACAACCAGTTTTTTATCAGGCAACTTTTTTGAAAAGGTCTCAACAATCAAATCAATCTTTTTATAAGTAACCATTCTAGAACACGTAAAATAAAAATCTTCCTTCACAACACTTTTAGCTACAAAATCTTCAACATAAACGGGAGGATAAATTGTTTTTGAATCACGACGATATGCTTTCTTTATTCTACGACCAACAAAATCGGAATTAGAAATAAACTTATCTACATTATTTGCGGTACGCAAATCCCATAATCGGATCTTGTGTAAGAACCACTTGGCCAACCAACCTTTTAAACCTTTATCTAATCGAGATTCACGAAGATATTGATGCTGCAAATCCCACGCATATCGCATAGGTGAATGGCACATACAAATGTGCAATTGATCTGGTCCAGTAATAACTCCCTTAGCCACGGCATGAGAAGAGGAAATCACAAGATCATAAGAAGACAAGTCAAATTGCTCCACAGCCAAAGGCATTAACGGCAAATAACTTCTATATTTAGATTTAGCCCAAGGTAAGTTCTGGATAAAAGAAGTTTTTACAGTTTTATGCGATAAAAATCCACGTTCCTCTTCCGGTATAAAATCCACCATACTGAACAAATCAGCCTCGGAATAAACCTTAAGTATCTGCTCTAAAACTCTTTCCGCACCTGCGTAAGTAACTAACCAATCATGTATAACAGCAACTTTCATGTTTAAATTTTAAGCACTAACTATACACCTTTAAAAGCTTCTGAACTTCTAAAGCAGCATTATCCCAACTAAAAACCCTTGCCCGCTCTACAGCACGCACCTCAAGAACTCTCTTTTCTTCTGGCGAAGATAAAATATTGCATACCGCTGTCACCCAACCATCTGAATCCAAAGGGTCAACCAGAACCCCTGCATCTCCAACAACCTCAGGCAATGAGGCTGAATTTGAAGAAATCACCACCGTCCCTGAAGCCATAGCCTCTAGTGGTGGCAATCCAAATCCTTCATACAAACTTGGAAATAAGAAAATTTCTGAACCTCTATATAAACTTGGTAAATCCTCATCATCAACATACCCCAATAAATGAATATCTTGAGGCAAATCTTTATCAAATACAATCTTAAATGCCCCCCCACTTGCACCCGCTATGACCAAATTATAATCAGGGTATCTTTCACTTACACTTGGCCAGATTTCATACACCAAACGCTTCAAATTTTTTCTTGGATCTAATGAACCAACAACAAATAAATATGGTGTATTGATGCCGTATTTTTTCTTAAAATCTACCGCAAACTCTTCTATAAAAAACTTCTCATCAACTCCACAGGACACAACACTGATATGATCACTATTGACTCCTGTTATCTCAATCAAACGATTTTTTGAAAACTGTGAATCTGTCATCACATGCCTAACTCTTTTTATTAGTTTTGGCAAAAGCCATCTATACCAATGTTTGAAAAAGAATGAAAATCCTTCTGGACAGTCAAAAACTGCCGCATCATGGACTGTAACAACTTGGTTTTTCTTTAGAAGTGGGCCTGTATTGCACGGTGACCACAACACCCCCTTACTAAAAAGCAATTTCAACGGAATAAAAAACTGTTCCCATATAAGAAACCCCACCTTACCGTAAGTTTTTTTAGGACTCAAAACACAGATATCTACCATTCTAGAAGTCAATTCTTTAGCGACTCTTTGAACCCCTGTCATTCGCTGACGAACAAACTTACCATTTACGAAAACCATATAGAACAAACCTCAATCGTTCAAAACGCCATCTCGCACTATATGCACATAACTTAGAGAAAGAAATACCCATAATAATGTAAGATTGTAGTCTGGTATGGAGATCAGCATGGTTAAAACAAACGTTGCCAACATAGCCAAAATCGCCTGAGAAGTTGATGTCAACTTCTTCCATTTCCTGCCACCTATAGAAATAAAGAAAATAAGCGCTAATAAAAAGCCTCCCAGAATTCCAAAATTACTTAACACAGAAGCTAATAAACTAGAAGGCCTGTTACTACCAATCCCAACACCGAAACCATATGTGTCTAAAACCATCTGAAATGAAACCATGTTTGAGTATGCACGATGTAAATAAGATGCAGATAGCAACTTTTCCATTAACTGAACGGGAACTTCAAAAGCATTTATCCAGATAATTAAAACTACAACCAAAACAGCTAGTAAAACATAAAAATAGAATCTTCTATATATATATACCCCGAGCATAGAACCAATTAGGATTCCAAGTATTGCGGTAAACGAAGTTGTAATCAAAGCTGAAGACATAAAAATCAACGATGATAAAAAACTTCCAATAGTTTTTCTCTTTAAAAATGAAAAGAAATAATATACATAAAATGAAGATAACACAGCACCAGCCAATGAAGGCTCTGTCAGCGTAGAGTTTATACGCGGCACCCCATTCATCAACTGCTCGTTTCCTACTGCAACAAACTTATTGGTGTATAACAAACCATTAGGAAAAAATGATACATATCCTCGTGTATATGCAAATTGCCACCATAAAAAAAATACTACAATCCAGCCAGCCATAAGAACTATTTTCAGGTAAGCCTTTTCACGGCCTTGGCAAAAATATAAAGATGCATTCAAGAACAGTAAATTGAGCGTCAGATACAGGAACTGTCCAACATTAGAAATACTTAAATTTAAAGGCGACAGGGTAAGGTACTGTTTATCAATCCCTAAACGTGGATTCAATACAGATATCTCGCCTGATAAGAAGGGGATGATAAACAAACCTACTAGTAAATACACGACCAAAAGTACAGATACTATAAAAAGCTTCTTTTTAAACCTTATTACTGAGATAGAACTTGCTATAAATATCGAAAAAAGAAGCTGTACCAATATAGCAAATACTAATGGGAAGTTACTAAAGTTTATAGACATCGCAGGAAAAATTGAAAAAATTGCGATTAAGACAAAAAACAAAAAACCCAAACTGCGACGATTACTATTCAATGATGAAATATTTATTGTTGCTGAAGTTAATTTCACTTATTAACCTTAGACCGAATAACACCTAATGCTTGTGCTATATATATCTTCCAGTGACTAAACCCTGCTAACCTAGAATATATCACAGCCACATCGAAAGACACACAGCCTGTAAACAACGCCGAAAGCGACTTGATATTATGCTCTTTCTGTAAAAGAAACTTCAATGCATCCATATCCAAGTCATCTGCTAACATTACATACCCATAAAAATCAATCAGCCTACGCTTACAAACGCCATTAGACAAAAAATGATCATTGCCACCTCTTGAAAGAACACCACTATTTGAAAGCAATTTCAACGTACCGTCATTCTTCAAAATCGATAATAATGTGAATACATGAGAATATGCAGTCTCATAATATTTTTCAGAAGGAATATATTCATCCCATTTACTCTTTCTCACTATAATTGAACTCAAGAAAGAAAAAACACCGCCTAATGAATTACATTGTTTAAAATAGTGATTTATTTCATCCTTCGAAAAATCCCATTCCATTATCGCTTGTTTACACCACCATGAACGTCTTTGCAAAACATTCATATCAATATCACACTCAACTCTGTCCTGTAGATAAACATCCTGATTAGAAGTTAAAGACTGCATTACAAATTCTAATCCACCATCATCAATTACATCGTCACTACCAATTAACCAGCAGTATTCACCTTTGGCCATTGATACGGCACGGAAGTAATTTCTATCCGGGCCAACATTAGAATCAGCAACGGATAATTTTATATTATTATGGTTTTCTATATATAGTTTTAGAACTTCTTGAGTGTTATCTGTAGATGCATTATCACTAACAACTACTTCAATATCATACCCATGTGACTGCTTCACTATAGATTCAAGTAGCTCAGGCAAAAATTTTGCACGATTATATGTAGGTATACATATTGATAATTTAATTGTATTCAATATTTTTTTCTAACTTAGACCAGTAAACAAACAAATTGTTTTAAATCCCTTTTATCATCCTATAAATCCCTTTTACGGATTTACTGTTGAGCATAGCATCAGGGACCAACATAAAAATCATATACAAGTAGTAATATGGAACATTGTAATAATATCTATACCCAGCAAAGAAGTTCCTAACAGTAAATTTTTTAAACCCAATATATTTTTTTAAGTTTTTATACTTTGCTTTTTTTATAGTTTTTTCACTATATCCTTCCATACGAAGTAAATTCAGAACCTTTCCCATACCAACTAAAAAATACTTTTTATGGTCATACCACACATCATACTCACCGCTCCTATTTAAAATGTGCATATCCTTGATAAAAACACCATTTAATGATTGCGGAAGAAGGGAAAGAAACTTATATATATATGAAAAACCATATTCATGAAGTTCATTCAGAACATCTTCATTTTTAAAATCTGAAAGGTAATATTCTCTTTTTATAAAAAGACTACTAATGTAATTTAACTCTGTTCCAAAAAAAGAAAGTATTTCATTTTTATTCAAAAAATAGACATTGGAGTTAACTTCAAACGAAAATCTATCATCCAACTTTTCATTCGGACTATTGATAAAGGTTTTAATGTCTAAAAAAATAAAATCAAAGTCTCGATTAATGTAACTGAAGACCGAGTTTAACGCATTATCTGGGTACAGATCATCAGATCCCATTAAAGTGACATGCTTACCCTCGGACATTTCCAACACTTTAAAAAAATTTCGTTCCGCGCCAATATTCTCATCATTAAAATTCACTTTTAACCTAAAGACACTATCCTTTTGCCAACGATTCAAAACCTCTCTTGTTCCATCACTAGAGCAATTATCACTTACGCAAACCTCAATTTCTGAAAAGTCTACGTTTTTTGAATTCGCTATACTACAAAGTAATTCCTCTAGCTTTTCTGAACGGTTAAATGTTGGTATACATATAGATAATTTAATGCTCACCTTAACTCTCTTATATTACGTAAGTTTTTAATATATAACACAGGCAATATCCAACAGGTAGTAAAAATAAAAGCTATGATAAGGCCAATAAAAATACCCATCAATCCATATTGAGATGCAAAATAATACTCTGCAGCTATAGTAAGAACTGCCTGGATAAACACAAAATAATTTAATACCTTTGTATCACCGATACTCATTAAAAATGTTGTAAAAACATCCGTATAAACTCTAATCAAAAGATAAATTGAAGCAAAAACAATTATGCTCAAGCTAATCGGTACGTCTTTTCCTACGAGAAGTGCCAAAATTTCTTTGTGGTAAAAATAAAAAATTAAAATAAATATAGCAGCAACAATTATTCCAATCAGTATATTTTGCGCAACTAAAGAATTAACCCTTTTAATATCTTTTAAATTCATGGCTTCGGATAAGTGAGGCCATAAGGCAGCCAGAATCACAGAATAGAGAAACAATACCGTCAAATAATATTTTTGAACTAAGGCATATATGCCTAATTCCATCTCACCAAATAAATGAAAAATTATAAAATAATCTATTTTTAGAACAACGGTTGCCATTACATTAAAAATAAAAAAGCCTAAAGATAATTTTAATGCACTACGGATTGTAATCACCCCACCTTCCCTTTTGGGTGTGTGGTTTTTGTTTACTAAATAATAAGACATATACAAGATTAGTAAAGTCGGTAAAAAATACACCAAAAATACCAGTTCAATATCTTTTAATTCAAGAAGGTAAAGGATGCCAATGCCGCACGTAGACATAACCATAGAAATCGCTGGAAAAATATTAGGCCAATATCCCTTATGTTCTGAATAAAGCACACGGTTATAAAGCTCTATTACAGCATTTAAGGCGATAAGCATAATAATCGACCATATTGAAAAATATGAAATCGAATTAAAACTATCTAAAGATTTAAGAAAATATACAATTATGGCTGAGGCAAATACCAGCATTACCAGAGTTATAAAAACAAACTTATTACCAAAATCAATAAACGCTGAATAACTTAATCCATCACTACGACATTGGGAAATTTTATTTTGTATTGTATACGGCACACCAAAATGCAGGAGGAATAGCCATGGTAATAAATTCAAAAGAAATGCATGTAGACCAAAGCCCTCAATGCCAATCAACTCAATAATTAATCGTATATTTAAAATTGACAAAAGGACTACAAGCCCTCTAGAAAACCAACCTACAAGTGCAATAAGGTGATATTTCTCAAGCGAAATCAGTTTCATTTATAATAATCGCCCACCCACCCTAACATCTTTCTTATACCCTTGTCCTTATCAACCTTTGGGGTCCAACCAGTGAATGTCTGAACTTTAGAAATATCAGCGATGAAGACCCTTTGATCACTTTCCCTTGGTGGGAGCTGTTCATAATTCATTTCGATACCCAACTCTTCTTCAAAAAAACTAAATAATTCAAGCAATGAAGATGAATTACTTACTCCCCCCCCAATATTAAATGCCCGCCCCTTAATGGAATCAATATTATTGACTGCATCAACATATAAGGAAACGCAATCACTTGCATAAAGTAAGTCCCTTACCTGCTTCCCATTACCAGAAATGGTAAACGGTTTATCAAGAGTACCTTTTTTGATCTCTATTGCCTTTTGTGTAAACCAACCTAACCATCCCTGATCAGCATTTGAAAATTGTCGGCCACCAAACATTGATGAATGTCTAAAAACAACCGCCTTCAGTCCATATATTCTTGCAAAATCGAGCATATACTGGTCTGCGCTACCCTTAGATGTGCCGTAAGGTGAATGAAAATCCAAATTAACTGTTTCATCAAATCCATTCGGTTTTTCAACACACTCATACCTTGTATCTGTTTCGCGATAGTTAAATTGCTCTAAATCACCGTAAACTTTATTTGTAGATGAATAAATGATGGTGGTTTCCGGTGAATATAAACGTACGGCGTTTAGTAAATTAAAACTGCCGCCGACATTGACTTCAAAATCCATTCTAGGGTCGTCAATAGATGTGGTCATCGCCACTTGCCCGGCTAGGTGATAAATTACATCTGGATTGTGTTTTATGATAGTACGTTCGACATCGTTTGTATTACGAATGTCGCCGTTTATAAACTCAAACTCACCTTGGGCTTTAAGCCATTCTAAGTTTTGATAACTGCCATTACGATAAAAGCTGTCAAACAAGACCAGATCATCACCCCGTTTTAAAATTTCGCTGGCAATATTCGACCCTAGAAATCCACACCCTCCTGTTATTAAGTATTTGATTTTTTTTCCTTTAAACTTTGCTCTAAGCCTTGTTTTAGGCTCACTTTGGGTTGCCAGCCTAGCTGTCGAAGTGCGCGGTTATCCACTTTATACTCCATTATCTCGCCTTGGCGATAAGGCACGACACCAAAATTAAGTTGACTGTCGGTTTGCCCATTGAGCTGATCAAAAACCTGTTTTAAATTCTCTATAAAATATTTAACTTCTATCGACTGACCTGTGCCAACTTCTAATTCATAATAATCTGGAAAGTTACCAGACGACTCTAGTGCACACATAAAAGCAGAGACAACATCATCAATATAGATAAAATCTCGCTTTTGAATACCAGTTGTTAAATTAATTTCTGGTATATTTTTTTCTAGTTCTGAAACAATCCAAGCCATAAGCTTTGTGGCGTCATCTTTAGGTCCATAAATATGCTCAATCTTCAAGTTAACAACTTTAATGCTATTGGATAGCTGCTTTAACCAATCAACCAATTGTTTTTTTGAAAGACTATAGGTATTTAGATCTCTTGTTAAAAACGAATCTGCATTGATAAAAGTTTTTACGTTATGGACTAATGATACATCTAAAACTTTTAAGCCAAGCATTAGATTACTTTCAACAACGTCGATTATCGGGTCACCATTGCGACCATAGTGGCATGCAGTATGAATCACACAATCAATTTGTTGTTCTTCATATGCTAGCTTAAGTGGCTGAATATCCAAATCATAGCTTTTATATCGGCCGGTTAAATGTTCAATTCTCCATTGATTAGAGGTCGAACGCTTTAACACAACCACAGGGTAATTTTCCTTGAGAAGGGCTTCAAGCATGCGACTGCCTAAAAATCCCGTTGCACCCGTCAATAAAATCGTTGGCTTAGTCGACATTAAAAGTTCATACCAAAAAACTCTTCTAACTTCTCAGCAACAAAATCGAGATGGTTTTCATTTAAACCAGGGTAAATACCGAGCCAAAGGGTGTTTTTCATGGTGTTATCGGTATTGGTTAGATCACTTGCTACTCGATACTCTAAACCTTGAAAATAAGGCTGGCGAATTAAATTACCAGCAAAAAGCAAGCGAGTACCGATTTTGTTTTGATCTAAGAACTTTATTAACTCAACTCGCTCAACTCCAGCACTATCCTTAAGTGTAATCGGAAATCCAAACCAAGAGGGTGTTGAATTCTCTGTCGGCTCAGCGATATTGAGAAAGTCCGACAGGCTTGCAAGCTTAGATTTCAAATACACATAATTTTCGTTTCGTGCCTGAATAAACTCAGGTAGGCGCTCTAATTGCGCGAGGCCACACGCAGCCTGCATATCAGTGATCTTTAAGTTGTAGCCTAGATGTGAATAGGTATATTTATGATCATAACCTGCAGGTAATGAACCTAGCTGCATGCTAAAGCGTTTACCACAGGTATTGTCACAACCCGGCATACAGTAACAATCACGCCCCCAGTCTCTAAAAGATTCGGCGATGGATGCTAGTTGAGGGTCATTGGTAAAGACTGCTCCGCCCTCACCCATGGTAATGTGATGTGCTGGATAAAAACTCAACGTGGCCATATCACCAAATGTCCCTACGGGTTGATCGTTATACTTTGCACCTAGCGCATCGCAACAATCTTCCACCAACCACAAGTTATTTTTTTCACAGATAGCTTTAATCTTTTCAAGGTTGAAAGGATTACCTAGCGTATGCGCCAACATAATCGCTTTTGTTTTAGGCGTGATGGCAGCTTCCACTAGGTCGGCATTAATATTGTGCGTTTTCATATCCACATCAACAAATACCGGTATCGCGCCAAACTGAACAATCGGATTAACTGTTGTTGGGAAGCCTGCTGCCACACCAATAACCTCATCGCCTTTTCTAATTGCACGCTCGCCAAGCTTTGAGGAAGTCAACGTACTGAAGGCCACAAGATTTGCTGATGATCCGGAATTAACCGTAATGAGATGCTTAACCCCAATAAAGTCAGCCAACTTTCTCTCAAACTCTTCATTGAATCGCCCCGTGGTTAGCCAACCATCAAGTGAAGCTTCCACCATCAACTGCAGCTCGCGCTCACCAATCACCTTGCCAGATGGTGGAATAACCGACTCACCTGGAGAAAACTCAACAGGTTTATATTTTTCGAGAGCAAACTGACCCACCAAGGTTGTAATTTGATCTTTAAGCTCTTGCAGATTATCCATTTGTACATGCCTCCATTGACTTCATAAATTCGTTAATTTCGTTTAAAGATGAGAGTTGCATATCAACACCATCATGCCACGCACGATGCCAACTCACAATTTGATTTAAAGTGATATCCAGTGTCCAGACAGGTTGCCAATGCAACTTACTCTTGGCTTTTGAGATATCAAGTTTGAGGTAATTTGCTTCGTGAGGATTATCTTCTACCTGATCTAATTCCCATCGTGCCCCCGGCCATGCAGAAACCATCTCGTTAAGGATCCAACTCACTGTTCGAGCATCGCCTTCATTTGGACCAAAATTCCAACCCTCAGCATAGTTGTTAGGATTTTCAAATAGTGCGTGAGCTAATGTCAGGTACCCCGCCAATGGCTCCAACACATGTTGCCAAGGTCGAATGGCATTGGGGCTGCGTATAACCACTGGCTCATTTTTTTCAAAGGCTCTTAGGATATCCGGTATCAAACGATCAAGAGCCCAGTCACCACCACCAACAACATTACCCGCACGGGCAGATGCCAATCCCTTACCTTTGGATATGTAAAAAGACTGACGATAACTGGATGTAACCAGTTCTGCGCAACCTTTTGAGCTACTGTAAGGGTCGTAACCACCCATTGGTTCGTATTCACGGTAAGCCCAGGGCCACTCTTTGTTCTCGTAACATTTATCGGTTGTCACACTCACGACAGAGCGCACCGAATCACACCACAAGGCTGACTCTAGAACGTTTGCGGTTCCTAAAACATTAACTGCATATGTCTCTAATGGCGCTGTGTACGAATATCGCACTAATGGCTGTGCGGCCATGTGAATGACAACATCCGGCTTAAAGTCATAGAGGCTATTTTGGAGCTGTTCAAGGTCACGTATATCGCCAATCTCTGACTCAATCAGCTCAGCTACCCTTGCTTCTTCAAAGAGGCTAGGTGATGTGGGTGGCTCAAGCGCATAGCCTTTCACAGTAGCACCCAACTGACTTAACCAAAGGCATAGCCAACTACCTTTAAACCCGGTGTGCCCGGTTATAAAGACACGGCGAGATTGCCAGAAAGCTTGATCAATCATTCCAGGTTTTCCAAGGCGCCTTACCAGCGTCCCAAAGTTCTTCTAGATGCATTTTATCTCTCAACGTATCCATCGGCTGCCAGAAACCTTCATGCTTGAAAGACATTAATTGACTATCAGTTGCTAAACCCATCAACGGCTCTTGCTCCCAAACACATTGATCACCTGAAATCCGCTTTAAAACCTTAGGAGAGAGCACAAAAAAACCGCCATTGATCATGGCGCCATCACCTTTAGGCTTTTCCTTGAAGCCAACAATCTGATCACCGTCAAAATCCAAAGCGCCAAAGCGACCCGGTGTATAGGTAGCTGTAAGCGTTGCGTCTTTGCCGTGATCCCGGTGAAACTTAATGAGCTCGGTGATGTTGACATCAGACACACCATCACCATAGGTCATACAAAAGGATTCTTCGTCCTTAAGGTAACTGGCGACACGGCCCAAGCGACCACCCGTCATTGAATGATCACCCGTGTCAACCAATGTCACTGTCCAAGGCTCCGCTCGCTGGTGGTGAACCTCCATCGAGTTGGACTTCATGTGAAACGTGATATCTGATTGGTGTAGAAAATAGTTCGCGAAGTACTCTTTAATGAAGTAGCCCTTGTATCCACAGCACACAATAAAATCATTAACGCCGTGCTGAGAGTACATCTTCATGATATGCCATAAGATCGGTTTACCACCCACCTCGACCATCGGCTTGGGTCTTACTGAGGTCTCTTCGGTCAATCGTGTGCCAAAACCACCCGCTAGAATGACTGCTTTCATATTGTTCCTATCTTTATGCTTCTGATGCTAAAAAAGCATCTGAGTAAAAATTATTTTCATCCAAACCGCGCTCTAACATCAGCTTCTTAGCATCCGAAATCATAGCATTAGATCCACAAGCATAGACTCTTATATTAGGGTCGATTACTTTGTTACTAGCTACTTGATCTTGTATGTAGCTAGGCTCTCTATCTGCAACTGCTTCTCGAGAATAAACTGAAAGAAAAGTTAACCCCTGAGGAAACCAAACAGATGCATCAAAAAACATTTCTGACTGAGTTCGACAACCAAAATAGACGCTGCAACTGCGCAATCTAGATATCTCGCCTGTTTGAACGAGCTCACTGACCATGGCTTTGACAGGAGCTATGCCTGTGCCAGTAGCCAGAAAAATCACATCAGTATCAGATGTATCTCGCAGAAAAAAAGTACCCTGAGGTCCCTCTAATCTGAGCAGGTCATTAATCTTCGCGTTAGAAAACCAATACTCACTCATCATCCCGCCAGGGTAGTAGCGGATGAGCAACTCAATTTTTCCCGCAAGCTCACCAGGTGTTGAAGCAATAGAGTAGCTGCGACGCACACCACCCGGCCCCAGCACATCCACATATTGTCCTGGCAAATAGTTGAAACCTGCATTGAGTGGCAAGCGCAAAACGACGCTGATGACTGTCGGGTCTAACAACGAAATTGAGTCAATCCTGCAAGGGAGAACCTTCGTTTCAATCCCTTCTAAACGGGATAGGTTCTCGGTCTGAATAGCAAGATCACTGCCAGGTGTAGCGCTACAAGTAAGGATAAAACCCTGGGCTTGCTCATCTTCTGACAATGAAGCCGAAGCACCAACCTCATTCACCTGACCTGAGAGCAATTTTGTTTTACAAACACCACAACGACCGTCCTTACAGCTATGCTCTAGGTTGATACCATTAGTCTTAGCACCCGCTAAGATAGTCTGACCCACAGGAGCCTCAAAGCACGTCCCATCGGACAAAGACACTGTATACGAGGTGTCACTCATTGCTGCCTTAGCTCCATGGTCTTGATACCTCAAATTCATGCTAAATTATAAGAACAGTAGGTTTTTTTGTTAGACAAAAAAAATTTAAAATGAAATGTTGCAGTAAAAACTCTCCTCTCACCTTTGTACCTCGAAATGATGACAATTGGCCGGTAATTCCTGTAACAAACGCTGTTCTATTCAACGAAACCATCTAACCTCTCCCATACTTATCTTCGAATCGCACGATTTCATCCTCTCCCAAATAACTACCGGTCTGAACTTCAATCAGCTCTAAATCTATCTTGTCTGGGTTCTCCAAGGCATGCACAACACCAACCGGAATGTAGGTAGACTCATTCTCAGATAATAAGAAACTTTTTCCGCCGATCGTTACCGTTGCGGTACCGCTTACTACAACCTAATGCTCCGCTCTGTGGTGGTGCATTTGGACACTTAATTTAGCGCCGGGCTTAACCGTAATTCGTTTAGCTTGATAGCCTTCACCGCTATCAATAGAATCATATTTCCCCCAAGAACGATAAACTTCGCGACTTAACTGCCACTCACTCCGTGCTTGGATCTTCAACGATTCAGTTATCATTTTCACATCCTGATCACTATCTTTATGGGCCACCATCAGAACATCTTTAGTGGAAACGACAACCAAATCATCAATCCCAATGACTGCTACTAACTTATTATCCGATCTTACACAGGAGTTCCGAGTGTTGTGAAGGATCACATCGCCATGAGTGGAATTCCCTTCGCTATCCTTTTCACTAATATCCCAAAGTGATGACCAAGAGCCCATATCACTCCAACCAGCATCCATCGGCACAACAACTGCGTGTGAAGTTTTCTCCATCACAGCATAATCGACAGATTCAGCAGAGCATGACTCAAACATATTTTTGTCAATTCGCAAAAAATCAAGATTAGTCTTAACGTCCATCACTGACCCCTGACATTGCTCCAGAATATCGGGGCGAAACTTTTTTAGCTCTTCAAGATAGTTGCTTGCCCTGAATAAGAACATACCGCTATTCCAATAGTAGTCGCCTGATGAAAAGTAATCCTGGGCGACCAATATTTATTTAAGCTCTCGCAGGAGCGTGCGGTTTTCATCTATTACATCTTTGGCTGCGTCCAGAGCCGCGAGCAGAGCGGGATCATCCGCGTGAACTTTCAAGCTATTATCATCAACCGCGTTTTAGAAATCGAGCTACTCATAACCTTAAATTATTGGAGGCTACAATCTATTGAATTTGATATAGATTTGACATAATTCGACGTTACATTGAAATTTATATGCATATCTTTGATTCTATCTTTCACCTGAAATCCCGCTCTAATTCAACGATCTCTTTTTTTAATAGTTCATATTCTTGCTTTTTACGCACAAGGAATTTGCGTGTAACCAAGGATTTCTCACGAATACCTTTTGGAGTTAACAAATAAGAATATTTTATCTTTTGCGAGCTATCTCTAAAATTTGAAAGTTTTACAAAACCCATATCAATTAATGATGTTAACAAATAATAGGCAGATCCGTTAGAAATTCCAACTTTTTGGGCAATTTCACGCGTGGTCATTTGAGGGTTTTCATTTATTATTTGAAACACTCTAAACTTTGCATCTTCCTGATGCTCTTTACGACGACTAGCCACGAATAGCTACCGCACAAAGCTTTGAGGCAAAGCTTTGTAATTTTAATATAATAATTGACTTATCAATCTTCATCAGATTCAAAAATGAACATGCATTTTACTACATCTATTGTCAACGATATATTTATATTATAATGAGACTATACACTAAAAGATAAATTACATATATATATAATATAAATAATAATAATTAATCATTAATCATTAATCTTGATAAAGTTAATCAAAATAATACTAGTAATTTATTATTTTTTAGAGGATAATCGGAATTATTAAATATTTTGTTCAAAAATGAACGCTATTTTATAGGGGTATTTGCATGTCAAAAGAGTGGTTCATTCTACAGTTTAAATCCAATTCACACCATAAAGCGACAAAAAATTTAAACCGACAAGGATTTGAAACATTTTTACCATTATATGATACCACTTCACGAAAATTATCTCGATTTGTAAATACTTCTAAACCTCTATTTCCAGGTTATATGTTTATCAAATTTAATAGAGCAGAATCTGAGTGGCATAAAATAAATAACACTTACGGTGTATCTCGCTTAATTACTTTTAATTCTCATCTAAAATCAATTCCTACTAAATTTGTTGATAGTTTGATGAAGCGATACGATTTATCGGGTAAATTACTACCTATAAAGAAATTAAAAGAAGGTGATCA
>Ga0206126_10002707_pt1 | contig 18764 bp, 35 predicted proteins | sample Helgoland_Spring_5_FD_148621 | JGI IMG/M metagenome (GOLD analysis project Ga0206126, IMG submission 148621) | Pelagic subsurface seawater microbial communities from Kabeltonne, Helgoland, North Sea - Helgoland_Spring_Bloom_20160412_1 | ecosystem: Environmental > Aquatic > Marine > Epipelagic ...
TTGCCGGTCCAGGCCTTACAACTACTAACACTAAAAAACGCAAAGCCAAAGGCTTTACCAAACACGATCACGCCGCATCAGCCGCACACGACAAATGGCTGCGCAAGATGGGCACACACCCAGATCAACTCAAGGCTCGCAAGAAGAAGCCTGTCAACACACTTCCGTTCGAACGTGATCGCAGTCACGAACGTCAAGGCAACACAGCACCAAGCGCAGGAGCAGGAGCAGGCGGTCACGCAGCCCCGGCAGCACCTAAGACCTACAACGGCGCTCGCAAGCTGCTAGGCATTGCTACACTACACAAGAGCAACATGGTACCAGTGTTCAGTCAAGAGGACGCAACTGAGATTGCCAGGATGCGTAGAGGTTGACAACTCGGCCTAGTGGTGCTACTATAATAGAATAACAAAAGCAAAGAGGTTATACCTACAATGATTTACCACTTAACAGGACAAACCAAAAAGGGTAAGCAACGTATTAAAGAACACGGTACAGAATGGACCGTTGTTGAAAAACGTCCAGGTACATTCGGCGATGTACTACTGCGTTCTAAGGAGACGCAGGACCTGCGTTGGTTAACTGAAGACTTCTTTGTCGAAAGGATTGAAGAATGATTGATCTTATAATTTCTGTACTGCCATTTGCCGCAGGAGTATGGTTTTTGTTTCCAGGTGTGTTTAAACGTATTTTTGCTAAAGCAAAAGAACTTAATCATAATGCGGCTATCCAAGAAGAGACAGATCGCCGGACGGCATTGTTAAACGAAATGAAGAAACTTGGTTATAACATAGATGAGTTAACCCCCGAAGAGTTAGATCAATTACGGGCTCTTTTGAAACAAGAGTTCCCAGTTTTGTACGAAGACAAGGAATAAATATAATATGCTATTTGGAATCTTAGTTTTAATTACAGCACTGGCTATTAGCTCAGTTGCTATTTGGTATTCAGTCGCAGGCCTTGTTGCCATCTTTGCGGCTGCTACTGTTCCTATTATTATTATGGGCGTGGTACTTGAAGTAGGCAAACTTGTAACAGCAGTTTGGCTTCATAATTATTGGGGACGAGCAACATGGTGGCTTAAATCGTATTTGAGTCTTGCTGTAGTTGTCCTTATGTTTATTACTTCTATGGGCATCTTTGGCTTCTTGTCAAAAGCGCATATTGAGCAAACAGCAGCAAGTGATCAAAGCCTTGCACAGATTGAACGACTTGACTCAAAGCTAGAAGCCGAGCAAGCTATCATTGATAGTGCCAACCAACGTATTAGCCAATTCGAGACAAGCGGATCAAGCGGCCAGCAAAACATTCAACAGCAGATTACTATTGAAGAAGGACGTATCCAAAGCGTACTAGAACGCATCCAACCGCAGATCAACGAACAACAAGAGATCATTAATAAAAAGCGTGGCGTAGTAGAAGACCAAATTACTCGCATTGATAACCAAATTGCTAAACTAGAAGGCCACCTTGCTAACGACGAGATTGCGCTAGCACAGGGTATGGTAGGAGTAGTAGCAGACGGACGTTGGGGTCGTAACAGCGCTGTAGCAGTAGGACAATGGCAGGAACAACGGGCTGCTGAACGTGAAGTACTGCTTACTAAACTAGAAGACATTTCAACTGATCCTGTAGTTACTACAGCACGAACTGAGATCGCACGTATCCGAGAACAAAGTCAAAAAGAAATTGATCGTTCTAACTCACTCATTGACACCTACTCACAGCAGCTAACTTCAAGTGATGAAAATAACTTGTCAAATCTAATTGCTGAACAACGAACACGTATTCGAGAAGCAAGCGCAGAGTTTGACGCTCTTACAGATGAGAAGTTTAGCCTACAAAGTGAGTATCGTAAGCTAGAAGCAGAAGTAGGTCCTATCCGCTATATTGCTGAATTCATCTACGGTGAGAACGCATCACAGAATCTTCTTGAAGAAGCTGTACGTTGGGTAATTGTAATTATTATCTTTGTATTCGATCCGCTGGCTGTACTACTGCTTATCGCAGCACAATACACCTTTAGCTTTGCTCGAGAGAATCGACCAACACCGCCAACCGACGGTCAAAAAAAAACTGAAGAGTTAGATGAAGAAGAAGACGAATATTTTGAAGAAGCTGCTGTCGAGGACAATGAGACAGAGGAGAACAGTGAATCAGATGAAGAAGAACAAGACCCGGAAGAAGTAAATCCGCACGTTGGTTCTTCGTTCGATGACTACTTACAAGAAGAAGCAGTGATTGATGATCTTAAACCGTATGGCATCGAAACACCTGTAGTAGAGTATGATGAGTTTGGCAATCCGATTCCAATAGAAGAATACGCAGAAGCGTATCATAAAAAAAAACTTATAGAGTCGTTGGCCGAGTCAAATAGGCGAACACTTGAAGAAATCGAAGAACTTGAAGACAACAACGGCGAGTGGAGCCGTAACAAAAAAGAGTGGAAAGAACAAAACCCCGACCGTACGATTAAGGAATTCAAGATAGCATATGAAAACGAAAAAATTGATTATCTACCTTGGGATCCTGACTTTTGGGGCTATAAACAAAACGATGAGCAAAATGAAAACTCAATTTGGAATAAGATAAGAAATGGAAGTTCTGGTAGTAACACCACCTGATAAGGTGTACGACGACAGTCTCAAAGTACTTTTAATTAATCCTTGCGATAAACTAAAAAATGACATTAGTGAGTTTCTCAAAACTGTAGAACAAAATGTAGTCATTTATCTATATGATAAAGTAGAAGAGAACAACGCTGCTTGGTTGCTATCAGCAATGAACGAAGCGGACATGATCTTTTATGACATGGATTTTGCTGATCAGCTTGTACGCTCAATCGACGGCTACATTATATCTAAGAACAAAACTTACTGGTTGACACAAGGTGAGAATCTGTTTTATAATAGTATAAGTCGAAAGCGACTATATAATTACGACCAGGTAATAGAAACAATAGGAGGTTACATTGGGAAATAAACACAGTCAGTCTTTTGCACGAGACGAACTTCGAAAGAAGGGAATGCAGGTATACACTAAGAACGGAGACGTTAGCGGAGCTATACGTAAGTTTAAAAAGCGTGTACAAGAAGAAGGCGTAGTTCAAGAGTTTCGTCAGCGTAAAGAATTTATTAAACCAAGTCAAATTCGCAAGCGTGAAAAAGCAGCAGGTCGTGCTCGCCACCTTAAGAAGTTGAAAAAAGACCTAACCCAACGAGGCTTCTAATGCACCTTGAGAATGATGTAAAGTTAGACTACAAGGACGTACTGATCCGTCCAAAGCGAAGCCGTCTTACTTCTCGTAAAAATGTTAGCCTAGAGCGCAACTATAATTGGGTAGGTGCTAAAGGCGCTCGCATTAACGAGTACGATTATACAGGGGTTCCTATTATGGCCGCTAACATGGACGGCGTAGGAACATTTGACACAGCACGAGCACTTGCTAGGCAAGGTATGTTTACGTGTCTTGTAAAAACTTATTCAATTGAAGAACTACAACAGTTCTTTTCAGTACCGCAACCTCATGTTGCGATGAGCATTGGCATCGGTGATGCTGATCTAAATAAACTCGAACAAGTACACAAAGCAGTACTGGACAATCTACAGTATATTTGTGTAGACGTGGCAAACGGTTACACTGAACGGTTTGTTGAGTTTATCAAGCATCTACGTGACACGTATCCTTTCAAGAACATTATTGCGGGGAACGTTGTTACGGCAGATCAAACACAGGAGTTAATTTTAAATGGAGCTGATATTGTCAAAGTCGGTATTGGTCCCGGTTCTGTTTGTACTACTAGGATTCAGACTGGGGTGGGATATCCGCAACTTAGCGCAGTCATGGAATGCGCTGACGCTGCTCACGGTCTTGGTGGACATATTATTGCTGACGGTGGTTGTGTATCTCCAGGGGATGTAGCCAAAGCATTTGCTGCCGGCGCTGATTTCGTAATGCTTGGCGGTATGCTAGCAGGTCACGACGAAGGCGGCGGAGAACCAGTATACAAGTATCAAGGCAACGGTGAATACTATTTCATCAAAGATGACGAGACTTACAAGCCGGTCATTCAACGTAAAGAGTTTCGCCAGTTTTATGGTATGAGCAGTCAGACCGCAAACAAAAAGCACTTCGGTGGACTCAAAGATTATCGTTCTTCAGAAGGACGTACTATCCTTGTGCCATACCGTGGACCAATAGAAAACACTGTCCAAGATGTTCTTGGCGGTATCCGAAGCACTTGTACGTATGTAGGAGCACCATCGCTCAAACAGCTTAGCAAGTGTACAACCTTTGTACGCTGTACGCAGACACACAACGCAGTGTACGAAAAAAATACAATCGGGAATTGACAAATACTGTAATTCCGTGTATAAATAATAGTGAGCGCCGTAAGGGCTCACTATTATAATCTTGCTTATTAAAGGAGATACAAAATGACAAGATACACTACTCTCAACTTACCTCACTTTCACAAGGCTACTGTTGGCTTCGATAGAATGTTTGACGAACTAGAGAGAACGTTTGCTAATTCAAAAGCAACTTCTTACCCTCCATACAATATTGTACAAATCAACGACGACGAATATATGATTTCTGTTGCTGTTGCGGGTTTCGCTATGTCGGACCTAGACGTCGTAAAAGACAAGAACATTTTACGTATTGAAGGAACTACAGCAGAAAGTGAAGAGGAAGTAGAATATCTACACAAAGGCATTGGCGCCCGTAATTTCCGTAGAGAATTTACACTAGCTGATCATGTAGAAGTAGAAAGCGCATCACTAGAACTTGGTATGCTTAACGTATACCTAAAGCGTGAAGTGCCAGAAGAACTACAACCTAAAAAGATCGAAATCAAAACTTTCGAATAAAATCAACGCTAAAATTAGGGGGAGAATATCCCCCTAACTAAATACTAAAACAAACAAGAGGTTTTAACATGACTGCTAACGCAAAAGCTAATATCAACGAAAGTATTTCTACTGCTACTCCAGAGCCGAGTAAGTTTAAAGTATATATCTTTGATAACGAAACTACACCACGTAACGTTGTAAAAGAGCTACTAATGACCATATTCAGAAAAGACGATACTGACTCTGAGTACTGTATCGAAGAAATCGAACGTGAGGGCTTAGCATCAGCTGGTAAGTACACTTACGAAATTGCTGAACAAAAAGTTCTTGAGTGTGTGTTAGCTACAAATAATCTAGGTGTAACTCTCGATGTTACTATGGACGCTGCCTAAACTCTGATAAATAACACATAACGGAGTTTAACATGAAGTTCACAGATTTTTCAACCCCAAGCTTTTTAATTGAAGCGCAAGTAGATCAGATCAAAGATGATCTATCTGCTATTAACAAAGAAGTAGATATTGCTACTAAAGCAGATCCAAGTCTTGCTGTTCAGGTTAAGGGCGCACTACAGAAGCTTCTTAACTATACGCACAGAGTTTTAAATACTCATCGTCACGAACAGCACGAAGCTGGCGAAGCCGGGAGCCACAACGCTCCTATGGTTATGGAAGATGTACAGCACCTTGCGTTAATTAACGAACTTGAAGCAGAGATTCTTCAAATTCGTCACACTGTTCCAAACCCGGAAGTAGAAATTGATCGCATCCGTGGTTTTCTTACTAGGCTCCGCGAGTCTACGCACCAGTTAGCAGAAAGATCTAAGGACGAAGGCTATCAGCAGGCGCAAAAAGAACAGCAAGACTTCATGAAAGCTATTGACGATCAGCTAAAGCGCCTAGCAGAAAAGATCGACGGACACGTAGTACGTGATTGGCAGTCACCTACTGAAAATAAAAAGAAGATGACCAAAGCTGAGAAAAACAAAGAAAAGACAAGAGCAAAAGTGCAGTCTGGTCTAATGGATTTGTTTGACTCACTTTTCCGTAACTACATCAAAGCTGGTAAGCTAACGCAAGACGAAGCTCTTAACTTTGCTAAAGCATCAGCTGATGGCGAAGTTATCGACATGAGAAGATTAGTTAATAGTAATCAAGGTCACGGCTTTATCGACGACTATGTAAACCCTAAGCACAAAAAAGTATACGATGTTATTATTGACAAGCTAATCAACGCAATGCCGGCAGGCACTGGCGGTAACGTAGGCCCGGGCGAACTTGCTCTTGCTGCTCTTGGTAATCCAACTGAAAAAGCAATCAACAAAGGCGACCTTATTATCGACGGTGTTGCTTACGAGATCAAAGGCGGCAACTCGAACAAGAAAGCCGGCGCTATGACGGGCGGACGTCTTAACGGTACGTCAATCCAAGGCGCTAAAGCTGTCCACGCAGCAGTTCTTAATCTACTGAAAAAAGAACATAACAATTTGTTCAAAGCAATGCAGCGAGTATTCCAAAGAGGCGACTATGTTAGAGGCAAAACACTTATTCCAGGTATCACTGAAAGTGGCACGATAAATTGGGAAAAGGGCCTTAACGAAGCAGGGTACAGTAAGAATCAAACTGTTAGTTTCTTCCACGATATGATCGAAACTATCGTTAGTAACTACGAAGAAATTACCGGTTCTAAAACTGACCAATATTACAACAGACTACTTGACGCTGCTATCCAGCAGACCGAAGAAGGTGTTGGGTTGGATTATCGAGGCTTAATGAAAGCTATTACTTTTATTCAGCATAACAGTTATAAAGCTACTGATAAATTTGATCACATCATGCTGCTTAACAAAGGTGGTAGAACCTTTACTATTATTAACGACGGTCAAGACTTTGTTAACAAGATCGATGACGGCACTGTTATTCCTACAAAAGGATTGAGCATTGTTGATAACGATCCGCAAACAGCAACCTTCCACTGGACATCAAAATAAAGGAACCTTAGTGCGATGCTTGATATATACAACAGTATCGCACTAAGGAGTTTCCAATGAATACTATACCCCACTGTAATTTTAAAACACGAGTTCCGAGCAACCCCGATGCACCATGGAGTGAGCGAGGCGGGTGGGACTGGCAAGATCTCACTACTGGTGATTTCTTCGCAGACAAGCGAGTGATTGTGTTTTCCCTCCCGGGAGCATTTACTCCAACTTGTACTGAAAAACAACTTCCAGGCTTTGAAGAAAAATACGATGATATTCGCAATATGGATATTGACGAAATCTACTGTATTAGTGTAAACGATAGCTTTGTAATGAACGCATGGGCAAAGCGTGAAGAAATCGAAAACGTTAAAGTAATCGCAGACGGCAACGCAGAGTTTACTCGTATGATGGGTATGCTTGTTGACAAGCATCACTTGGGCTTTGGACAACGTTCGTGGCGCTACGCTATGATCGTTAACAACGGCGAAATTGAAAAGCTTTGGGTAGAACCAGGCATCAACAATCAAGGAGCAGATCAAGATCCATACGGCGAAACTGCTCCTGAAAAAATCATTGAATACTTAAAACAAGCATAAGAAAGGATAAAGCAATGTTACATAGTATCGACCAAGTAATTGAAAAAATTAAATCAATGGAGAACTTGGCGACTTATGTGAAAGTGCATAGTAATCATTTAGAACCATATAATAGAAAACATTGCTTAGAACAAATACAAGCACTTGCGGCAGACATTGTTAATGATAAACAAACACATGACGAAAACGTATAAATACGAAGACTTAATTAAGACAAATGAAAACGGTGAGGCAGAGTTTTTTCTGCCTCCCGAACTTTCTAAAGATTTAGATCTAAACCCCGGAGATAACTTGAAGATACTTTTAGGAGATCAAGGAACAGTCATCCTTGAAAAAATAAATGGCGAAGAATAAAGACGACATAATCGAAGTAGACGGTGTAATTACAGAGCTACTTCCAAATCAATTCTTTCGAATAGAATTAGATAACGGTCACACAGTAACTGCATACACCGGCGGTAGAATGAAAAAGTTTAGAATACGATTAGTTGAAGCTGATCGTGTTAAAGTTGAACTTAGCATATACGATGTGACCAAAGGCAGAATCATTTACAGATACTGATTGACAAGTCCCGGTTTGTTTGCTATTATATACATAGTTAATAATAACAGCACAGGACAAAACAATGTCACTTTTACCATCTAACTTCAAGCAAGCCGTGTCTTGGTTGTTTCACAGTGAACACGAGGATGAAGTTAAAGAGCGCTTTGAGCTAACCGATCAGCAATTAGCAGACGCTATTGATGTTGTTAAGATGTTTGCTACAATTCATCGTGAAGGTGCAGACGAAGACTTTGACATCTACAACGTAATCTACGACTGGAGTAAAAAATAATGATTGAGTACCTTATTGCTCACTTTATTGAAATGGCAATCATTGTTGCTGTTATTTCGTCGTTTGCTTTTAGCCTTTCTGTGCTTTACAGGATTGTTAAGTAATGCTAAAGCTTCAAGGTCATATCTCTCGCAGCATTGCTATTGCTTGTAGTGGTGGTGTAGACTCTATGGTGATTGCTGACTTCCTCAGCAACAATCATGATGTGACCTTGTTGTACTTTAATCACGGCACTACTACCGGCGATGTAGCACAAGCGTTTTTAGAACAACATGCACATGATAATAATCTAAAACTGCGCATTGGTGAGATTGCTGATCCTCGGGCACCTAAAGGTAAGAGCACAGAAGAACACTGGCGTAAAGAACGATACAAGTGGCTTGACGAGCAAGCTCAACAGTTGAACACTGAAATTGTAACCGGACATCATCTTGACGATTGTGTTGAAACTTGGATTTGGAGCTCGCTACATGGCACTGGTAAGATTGTACCATATCGTCGCAATCAAGTCATTCGTCCATTTAGACTAAACACAAAAGAACAGTTTTACAAGTGGGCAGAAAAATATTCGGTTGACTTTATCGAGGATCCAAGTAATACTAATACTAAGTATATGCGTAACTATGTACGGCACGAACTTATGCCACACGCATTACGAGTAAACCCTGGACTACACAAAGTAGTTCGTAAGAAAGTACTAACAGAAGTAGGACACAAATAATGTTTTTTATCTTAGCAGGCATCAGTACCTTTGTAGTAGTAACGCTGTTCCTTGTAGGACTGCGTACTATGATTGCTGAACTTACTAGTCGCAAGGATGATGAATAATGACTAGTTATAACAAAAGACTGATTGAACGCCTTAGAAACTGGGAAAAGGTATATCCAGAAGACGAAGACAAGCCTGAAGGTAATCTTTACCTAGAAGCAGCAGAAAGAATTGTTGAGTTATTGACTGCTTACACTTTGGCTGAAGAAGAGGTCAATGATTTAAAAGAAGAAATGTCAAAATCAAATGAACTAGACTACACTTTAGACTATGATCAAGATGGCTTGTGGCTATTACAAGATGGTAAGCAAGTAAGTCATATTCCACAGTCTTTGTTTGACAACCGTATCAGGCAGATAATTAGACAGTCGAAGTCTTTAGATCAGTTAGCAAAGTATGGTCAAGAGTATGATTTGATTGAAAAGGAAACACCTTTGTATCGAACAGAGACAATCTCAACGGATGAACTGACTTTAAGAAGGCTAAAGTATAGCCTACAACTTTGTAAAGAAACTAGAGATGAGATGAACAAGAAAAGAGATATGAAAGGCTGGACAGCACTTAATCAAGAAGATTGGAATGATATCGTTCAAGACATCCATGCTTTAGAGAGAGTTATTGATTTTTATGGACATTGATGGATAGAGAATAATGGGCATTAAATCAACGCATCACAAGTATGGTACAATGATTGATCCCCTTAGTAGATTGAAAGAATGTTCTACGGTGGAATATTGGAAAGAGGATGAAGAATAATGATGTGGGTGCTAGTTGTAATAGCGTTTGCTGGCGGCGGACCTGAAATGAAACAATCAGTTAAACCAGAAATGTTTAAAATTGGAGAGTTTGACACTAAAGAAGAATGTCAAAGCATGGCTAGATGGAGTGCAAACTGGACAAACTTAGGTTCTTTAGAAAGAGAGTCGCATTATTCGGCTGCAACACAAGCATATTGTGTTCCTGAAAAACGAACTTATTAAAGGAATGAATAATGATACATAAGTTTTTAAGTGATGAAGAGTTTGGACAACAGGGTACATATTCGATTGTCCTTCCGATTGACCAAGGTGTCGAACACGGCCCTGCTAACGCATTCCTTAACACAGAGCATCCTGAGATGCTTGATGTTGATTATCAAATTGATTATATTAACGAACTGCTTAACGAAGGCTTAGTAAGTGCTACAGCGCTGCCTTATCGAGTAGCAACGCTGTTAGTTGAGAAGTATCCCGAACAAAAGAACAACGTGATTGTTAAGATGAATCACGCTAACAATCTTAATCCTACAGTAACACCAACGCAAGCAATCTTCGGACATTCGACTCGAAAGTTTGGCGGAGCAGGATTTACAATTTACCCAGGCTCTCCGGCACAAAATCAAATGATTGAGCAGTTTGCTGAATGGCGTTATAGGCATGATATGCCAGTGTATACTAAAAGCATACTTTGGAGCTATCCACGAGGTGGTAACTTTGATACCACAAGCTTAGAAACCACTATGCACGCTGCGTACATTGCTGCGCAACTTGAACCTACAGTAATCAAAGTTAAACTGCCAGCAGGTAACTATAATAAGGCCGAAGACGTAGAAAAGATTGTAAAAGCAGCCTGTGGTATTCCTGTACTATTTTCAGGCGGTGTAAAGACATCGCGAGCCAATGTACTTAATGATGCTCGTGATATTGCCTACGGCGGCGGGCTTGGTATGATTGTAGGACGCAACGTTTTCCAACGTCGCCCTGATGAAGCAAAAGAACTGTTGAAAGAGATCCATGCCATTTTTACCAATGCTTGAAGGATGGCAAGTGTATGATTACACTGCGGTACTGATGCTACTACTCTTTGCTTCGATTGGCATTGGCTTGCTAATTGTTTGGGCACTCGACGCTTGGCGTATACTTATTCATAGAATTAAAAACGGAAAGAACAAATGACAATCAAATACGACAACACTTGCGAACTTTACTGCGTTGATACTGAAATTAACCAGCAAGCAGCAGTTCTTAATTATGATCTTGAAAAACGGTTGACAGTTGCTATCGCAGGCAATAAAATAGTATTACAGTGGAAAGAAAGCATTGGACGTTACGCAGGCAAACTTGCTGGTCTTGATTTTCTTTCCGACGGACCCAAAACTTATAACGTAAGGACAACACGATAATGGAACACGTAACCTACGACAATATGAGCAACTTTACTAATGATGATATTCGTATGCGAGCAGCAAAATTCGCTGCTAACAAACTTGGTGTTTACGCAGGTGAAATCTTGTCAAATTCAGACTTAATGAAAGCAGCAGCAAAATTATTCTGGGATGCTTATCTTGAAGGCGAAGTGGAACTATAGACATGAGTATCCGTACCCAACTTATCCTGGTGATGCTGCTGAGTATTTTTGTAGTAACACCTATTTTAGCTGTTACAATGGGCGTTGTTGGTCTAGTTGTAAATGTAGTTTGCACATTTGCAATCTTTGAAAAATACTGGGGTGAGGCATTTAAAGATGCTTAATGCTAAACTGATTAGAAATATTATCGGCTGGGGAATTGCTTTAATAATTCCTGCCTTTCTGTTTGTAATGTTCTGGATAGGCACTGGTATACAAATGGGACAATGCGATTCTCTGCGAATTCTTGAGATCAAGGAGTTAATCACAGCCGAAGAGAACATTGCGATGCAGATCTACTATCAATGTCCCGAGATCCCAGAGCTTGCTAAACTGCCTATCGGGCAGGTTGAAGTGATCTTAGAGATCCTCGAAAAGCTTTACTCTAACGAATAGGAAATATTATGACTGTACCAACTAAACACTCGCTGCTTACTTTTCTTCGTACTAACGAACTAGTAGTTACTTTTAACAAAGTCAACGGCGACGAACGAGTAATGAACTGTACTCTCAAAGAAGACAGTTTACCAGCCGAAGAAGCTAAAAAGCTTAACGAAGAACGTGAAGGCGATACTATGGTTGTTTGGGATACCAAGCAAGATGCGTGGCGTAGTTTTCGTTACGCAAATGTAACTGATGTAAAAACTACATCTGGAGAAAACATTCCGCCGCAATAAGGATTATACTATGGAACAATATACAGTAAAAAAATTCATCAAACTATTAAAGGACGATATTGACATAGTGCTCGGCACTTGTAGCTTAAACGCTGCTACCCGAGTTGAAAGTCGAATTAGAAAAAAGCATTTGATCGAAGCACTGAGTCAAGTTACTAATGACGAGTTTGGTGTATACGCTCAGGTATTTACTGATCACAAAGGCAGAACCATTGCTAAATTAGTGTAAAAATATATCTTTATAACGCTTTAATCTTGACAAGTGTATAATTAGATAGTATAGTAAAAAAACAGTGCGAAAGTACTGCAGGCAACGGCACAACACCTTAGTCCCCTTAACGTTAGTGTCGTTGCTACTACAATGCAGGATAAAGCCTGCAAGCAAAAGGTAAAAAAATGGACTACATATCAATTTGGATGGTAGTGGGTTTCCTACTAGCATCGTATTCTGTGATTGCCAACGACTCAGTTCAGACTCTTGGCACATGGATTGCTTCAAACGAAAAAACAAATCGTTACTTAATGTGGGCTGCTGCGTCAGCAGTGCTCCTTTTTACTATCTGGTTCGGCTGGTATACAAACGGCGGTGATATTTCTTACGGGCGATTAAATAAAATTCCCTTCCAAGAAATCCAGTGGTATCACGCATTAGCCCCGGCAGTACTTCTTGTACTAACACGCTTCGGTGTTCCGGTATCAACTTCGTTCTTAGTACTAAGTGCGTTTGCTAGTACGTTTGTACTAGAGAAGATGCTAGTAAAGTCTATTATGGGATATGCTATCGCTGCTGTTTCGGCTTATGGCATATGGTTTATTATTAGTAAACTACTAGACGAAAGTAATCCAGTAAAACCAGAACACAGAAAGTTCTGGATAGTTGCTCAGTGGGTAACTACAGGATTCTTGTGGTACACATGGCTTAGTCATGACATGGCAAACATTGCGGTGTTCCTGCCAAGAGAAGTTCCTATTGAAATGATGTTTGGAATTAGTGCGATCTTTGTATTCGGACTTTTTTGGATGTTTAGAGAACGTGGTGGTAGAATCCAAAATGTGGTTCTTGAAAAACACAATACACGCTATGTTCGATCAGCTACTATTATTGATTTATTCTACTTCTTGATCCTTTGGATCTTTAAAGAGTGGAACGATATTCCGATGAGCACAACTTGGGTGTTTATTGGTCTTCTAACCGGCCGTGAATTAGCAATAGCTACTTTCACACAGAAACGAAAATTCCGTTCAGTCTTTCCGCTTGTTGGAAAAGACTTCTTTAAGATGATGATCGGTCTTGCTGCTTCTGTTGGTATGGTAATTGCTATACACAGTTGGTTTGCTTAATGTTCTTTTTAAGGAGATAAAAAATGAGAGCATTTATTACTAGCGTTGTAGCGCTTGCGAGTTTAATCGCCGCAGGTACTGCATACGCTGACAGAGCTAACACAATTTCGATTGTTGGTTCATCTACTGTTTACCCATTTGCTTCTGCTGTAGCAGAATCTTTTGGCGAAGCTTCTGGCTTCAACACTCCTATTATTGAGTCTACTGGTTCCGGAGGCGGCATGAAGCTGTTCTGTGCTGGCACTGGTCTTAACACTCCTGACGTTACTAACGCATCACGTCAGATGAAGTCTTCCGAAGCAGACACTTGTGCTGCTAACGGTGTAGACTTTGTTGAGTTTATGGTCGGCTATGATGGCATTGTTATGGCCAACGGTCTTGCTGGTGTAGACTTTGATGTAACTGTAGAGCAAATTGCTCTAGCAGTAGCAGCGCAGGTTCCAGACGCAAATGGTAACCTAGTAGAAAACACTGCTGAAACATGGTCCGATGTTGACGCAGCTCTTCCGAACACTCCAATTTACGTGCTCGGTCCTCCAACTTCTTCCGGTACTCGAGATGCGTTCGAAGAACTAGTAATTCACAAGACATACAAAGTAATGGGCTTCGATAAGGCAACTTACAAGTCTATTGAGATCCGTGAAGACGGCGCATACATCGAGTCTGGCGAAAATGATAGTCTTATCATTGACCAACTTGCTAACGATGTAAACGCAGTAGGTATCTTTGGATTCTCGTTCTTACAGAACAACCAAGACCGTGTTAAAGGCGCAGTAATAAACAGTTTCAAGCCAACGTTCGAAAATATTGCTAGCGGTGACTATCCGGTATCTCGTTCACTGTTCTTCTACGTTAAAACTAATCATATTGGTGTAGTAGAAGGTATTGCTGAATACGCTGAAGAGTTTGTATTCCAAGCTGCTCCTGAAGGCACGCTCACAAGTGACGGCCTTATTCCAGGCGGCGACGCAGAACAAGATGCGATGTACGAAGCACTAGACCAACTTTAATAGTTGACATAGACTTCAAAAGAGTTTATATTAAAAGGGTAAGTGAGACATGCTTACCCTTTTTTATTGGAAAGAAAATGAAGAAAATACTTGCGGCATGTGCTGCTATGTTTACAGTGTCTGTAGCGCAGGCACAAGAAGATCCTAGTATTCCTGTTATGGAAATGTATCTGTTAAGCGAAGCAGGTAAGATGATTGCTAATCAACACGGTATGGCTAATATTTACGATACTGTTTTTTCTTCAGCGTTCTGTTGGCACACTGCTGATGATCAAGTACAAAAAGGACTGTGGCAAGCAGTGTGGTTACACGGCTACAGTACTATCGCAATGTACGATGACATTCGTAATTTTGAATTAGCATATGCTATTCCAGCTGGAACATTTAATCCAGCAGACCCGCAGGCAGCATGGGAAGGTATGCTCGGAAACACAAGAACTTACATTGTTGGTAAAGGCGAAGAATGGGCTAATAATAATAAAACTGACGTATGTGATTATTTAATTAACTGGTACACCACTTACGGAAAGATCCCAGTACCCGACTTGCCAGAAACATATATTCCACTAATTAACCCAGAGTAAGGACACAACTAAATGACTAATCAAAATAATAAACATATTTCAAAAAGTTTTCAAAAAGCACTTCGGCAACTTGACCGTTGGCGCAAGAACAAGAATCCTGTGATTACCACAGTGAAAGAAGTTCGTAAACTCGATGGTGAAGATAATCCTATTTTTCACCGCGGTCCTGCGAACGAACTTTGGGGGCGGCCTAACCGCTTCTCCATGAAGTAAATTTAAATAGCAGGCCTGTTCGCAACGCCTGCTATTTTTATATGTTACGAGTTCATTACAGAATAAGTAGCAGTGGAAGGTGTAATTCTGTACACCTTCTGTTTTAAATCATATTACAAGGAAACTGTAAACCATGCTAAAGAAAATCTTTGCATCCGCAGCAGTAGCTATTACTACTGCTTCCGCAGCATTTGCTGAAACCAAAGTAGGTTTTATCTACGTAGGCCCGATCGGCGATCTTGGCTGGACATACCGACATGATGTTGGTCGTCTTGCTGTAGAAGAAGCATACGGTCCAGACGTATCTACTACCTATCTAGAAATGGTCCCAGAAGGTCCAGAAGCAGTTGAGGCAATTACTCAGCTAGCAGAAACCGGCCATGACATTATCTTTACTACGTCGTTTGGATATATGGACCCAACCAATGAAGTTGCTGCTAACTATCCAGGAGTTGCGTTTGAACATGCTACTGGATATGTTCGTGAAACTGACAACATGTCTACCTACGGCGCACGATTCTACGAAGGACGAGTAGTCCAGGGTATGATCGCTGCTAACATGACCAAAACTAACAAAGTTGGCTATATTGCGTCTTTCCCTATTCCAGAAGTAGTGCGTGGTATTAACGCATTCATGCTGGAAGCACAGAAACATAATCCAGATATTGAAGTAGATGTTATTTGGTTGTATACTTGGTTCGATCCTGCTAAGGAAGCTGGTGCTGCGCAAGCACTGATTGACGAAGGTGCTGATATTATTGTACAGCACACTGACTCCCCTGCTCCAGTACAGATTGCTGAAAATGCCGGCGTGTATGCTTTTGGACAAGCATCTAACATGTCTGCTTTTGGACCTAACGCTCACCTAGTTAGTATTGTAGACGACTGGGATAGTTACTATGTTGATCGTGTTGGCCAAGTAATGGACGGCACATGGACTGGTGGCGATACTTGGTGGGGTTTCACCAAAGATGGCCAAGGCGGCGAAGTTGGCATGGTTGCTCTTGAGAGTTACAACGTAGACGCTATGGGTCAGACACTTGTTACTGAAGCACTTATGCTTGAGCAAGCGTTAGCAAATGGCGATCGTCATGCTTTCCCTTGTGAAGGTCTACGCAAGCAAGATGGTTCTGTTCCTGAAGAGTGTGCTGCTGGCGCAGAGCACTTGGATGACTGGCCAACACTGCTTTCAATGGATTGGTACGTAGAAGGTATTGAAGCATCACTACCGAACTAGTTAATCTTTACGTAGTTATTCAATATGACGAAGAAGACTGGTGGGCACCTCCTAAAACGGTGTCTGCTAGGCTTCCTTACTATGAAGCTATGGACGAGATGAAGAGGCTGAAAGAAATTAATACAGTTGATCTTCATCAAGTTTTAATGGTAGATTGTAAGGTACCAGGAAAGAAGTAAAAGAAGGGGAGTATCACGCTCCCCTTTATTTTTAGAGTTTATCTAACGCAGCAATCATACGAGTCATGCCAATACCACCGCCGACTCTAGGAAAGAAGTCGTAGTTAAAGAACTGTTCTAGTTCTGCTTCAACTCGATCCTTGCCAAACAACTCAAATAACAAATTACTGTAAGCGCCATCTGTAATTGTATAGAATGTCTCACGCATCATGTCAACATCGCAACTACGCTCTGCTGATCCAATAGTTTCCATGCCACCTAAGATCACGTCAATTTTCTTAGATGTTACGCCATCTTCGTATCTGGACATATTCCAGAACGGTGAAGTAAACTCGGGGAAGTCTTTAATCATAACAGCACCGTATTCCTGATACATCTTCTTTTCGTGTTCGTCTTCTAGTTCGCCATCTACATTATATTCTTTCTGCCACTCAGCATATGTCTTACCAGTGATATCACCAAATCCCATATACTCGCACAGTTCATGTTCCATTGCTTCGAGGTCATTAATATCACCTGGCATTTCAAATTCAAACATTGGAAAGATTGTATCGTGTCTGCCTGGGATTGCGTTAGGTTCTTGTCTGTAAGAAGTGGAGACACAAAAAAAGCCTTTCGATGAAGGCTTAGTAAGTAATTCATGTTCTAACCACATTTGGCCTGTTTGGGGCAAGGGCCACACTTGATTTTCATAATGATATGTAGCAACATTAAATGGGTCTTCGCAGGCTGCTAAGATACTAAGCCTGTTCTGTGTATGAACTTCTTCAAAACCTTTGTCCATAAAAAAAGACCTTAAAAGGCCTACACTGTTTGTAAATTTTGCTGGATCAATTAACTGTGTCATTTCTTTTCCTTTTTTGACTCAAAAAAATATAGCCAAAAAAAATTGACTATTTTTTCATCAGATTATTTATCAAAAAGATAGGGGAAGTAGTAAGCTCCCCCTATTAGTTTAGGCTATTTGTTCTTCCAGATCATCCAGAGAACCCAAACAGCAAGAAGGCCTACTAGACCATTGGAACCGAGGGAATCTACAACGCCGGAAACATTAGCAATAACGCTCATGTCACCTGGCATAAAAGGCAAAGAACCCACGCCGAGAAGTTCAGCAATGATTCCTAAAGCAAGAACGCTAACACCTAGTTCAGCGAATTTACCAATCCAACCTTTTACATTATCAATTATATCCATTTTCTTTCTCCTAAAATGCGGATCGCCTGGGAGGTCACCGCAACAAATATTTAGTTGGTTGATTTACCAAGATTGTATACGTATAAATACACTGCGGGATAAGAGAGGTAATTATGATTAACAAAATTATTCTGTCCGCTATTGCGTTAGCAGCAAGCGGGTCGTTAGCAGCAGCACAGCAACCTACTGCTATAAACATATGCGAAGTTGCTGATACAAAAATCGACTCTACTTCAATTTCTAATAATATTCCTACCCGCAATAACAACCCCGGTAATATTAAAAAGACAGGGCATACTTATCTTGGTGAAATAAACGACAGCGATACATACGAAACGTTCGTTGATGTTTCTTGGGGTTTCGCAGCAATGTTTGATTTATTAGAGCGTAGGTACAGTGGCAAAACTATTAACCAAGCTATCAGCATTTATGCGCCAGACTTTGAAAACAACACAAACGGTTATGTAACCTACATTGGAGATCGCACAGGCCTTGACGTAGACGCAGTAAAGATCAATGTTTTTAATCTACCTACTATTATTCCTATTGTAGAAGCAATGGCAACAATGGAAGGCGGAAAGAATTGGACAATGGAAGATCTTTATCTCGGTTGGATTCGCTGGGCAGGGTGTTCACTACCCGCAAGATAAAAAGCCAAAAAAAAAGAAACAAAGTGGTTGACATCACTAAATATGTTTGTTATATTAATAACATAAGTTGAGTAACAAAGCGCCTGTGGTGAAATGGTAGACACGCTTGGTTTAGGTCCAAGTGCCGCAAGGTGTGGGGGTTCGAGTCCCTCCAGGCGCACCAACTTAAAGTTATAACAGATGGGTTGGTCCCTCATGGCGTACCAACTTACAAAAGGAAACTTAATGAAAATCTTATTTGCTGGACTATTAGCTA
>Ga0206126_10002709_pt1 | contig 18762 bp, 13 predicted proteins | sample Helgoland_Spring_5_FD_148621 | JGI IMG/M metagenome (GOLD analysis project Ga0206126, IMG submission 148621) | Pelagic subsurface seawater microbial communities from Kabeltonne, Helgoland, North Sea - Helgoland_Spring_Bloom_20160412_1 | ecosystem: Environmental > Aquatic > Marine > Epipelagic ...
TCCATTTCTGCATAACGAGGATCAAACCATTGTTTAAGTACCGTATTTACACTTAAAACAGACAAGGTCATTGATAAAATAAATATGAATGCCAACAATAAAATCAATCGGCCATAATTGAAAATAATGGTTCTTTTTTCTGAGAAATCCTCTTCGTTTCGTACGATAAGAAGATATCTATTCGTTAACCAGTTAGAAAATGTGCGTTTTTGAGACAAAATTTTTGACTATTTTTATACAAATATATTAAAAGCCATTCTTTTATCTTTGTATAATATTTTTTGTCCCGATACAAGTTTTCTAATTCAACCTGTAATTTGAGCCTTTTGCGATATTTTTTGACTCCCTTATTTGTTCTTGTTCTAATAGTGCCCACTTTGGGTCAATCGAACGGGGTCATCAATTCTGGATATCACGACCTCACAGCACATTATAATGGCTACTTTATTGCTCGCGAAAAAATCAAAGAAATTGAAGCTGGGATTTTTAATAAATACAAATGGAACTATAATAGAACTCTCCCTGTTTTCGCCCCTTTTGATACCACAGATTCTAAATCATTAGAAGCTACCTTATTAGAATGCATAGAAAAAGCCTCGATCGCCATCCAAAGACATCCAGAATCAAAATGGCAAGATGATGCTTACATTCTCGTTGGAAAAGCCCGCCTTTATGGTTCCGAATTTCCCGAAGCCATCGAAACCTTTAAGTGGATCAATAAATTCGGCGAAAACAAAAACATACAACATCTTGCCTTATCTCAACTTATCAGAACTTTCTGTGAGGCCTACGAATACCAAAATGCACAAGCCGTTATTGCCTACCTGGAAAACGAAAAATTATCTGATGATAATATGCTTATCTACTATTTAAATAGGGCCTATTACTATCAAAAAATTGAAGAAAATACAGCCGCAGCCGAAAATTTAGAGATGGCGGTAAAGTATCTAAAACGCAACCCAGATAGAGCTAGAATAGAGTTTATAGCCGGTCAAACCCATCAGGAAATAGAAGATGATCTAAGTGCCTTTCGTTATTATAGAAAAGCTATGAAACATAGCAAAAGTTATGAACTTTCTTTTTTCTCAAAACTCTACATGGTTGAAGTGACGCCTATCGATGATTTTTCTTACGAAAAAAAGACCCTTAAGAATTTCAAAAAACTCTTAAAAGATCGCAAAAATGCAGATCATAAAGATAAAATTTATTTTCGAATGGCCGAATATGAATTTAAGAAAGGAGCTTTAGATTTGGCTATTTTGAATTATAAAATGTCCATTGCTAACAATACCATTGATCCCCGACAAAAAGCTTATGCTTACCTGAAATTGGCTCAAATTTATTACGATAATAACATGGATTTCAGACTTGCCAAAGTATATTATGACAGTACAATGACCCTTTTACCCAAAGACGAAAAAGAGTATGCAGCTTCATTGAGTAGGAAAGAAATTCTTAATGAATTTGTCACCCATATCAATACCATTTCAAAAAATGATAGCTTGATCAATTTGACCCTCATTAACAATGATTCCTTAGATGTTTTGGTCAATGCAGTACTTAATAATCAAGAAATTGAAACCAAAAAAGCCAAAGCACAGGCAAAAAAAGAAGCCCGTGCTTCCAATAATGTCCAATTTTACAACAATGAAAATCAGGTAGCCCTTTCGGCATCGACACAAGGAGAATGGTATTTTTACAACAGTCTTGTTGTGAGTAAAGGATTGGCAGCATTTAAACAAAAATGGGGTCAAAGAAGTTTAAATGACCATTGGAGAAGACAAAATAATAGTAATAATTCCTCAACTAATCCTGAGGTCTTGGCATCACAGAGTAATTCTAAAGACAATACAAAAGACACAGAAGAAAAAAATACCAAGTTCGATAGAGTCGAAGCAAAAAATTCTTTATTGGCTGCTATCCCAAGAGATTCTATCCAATTAAATAAACTTCTAAATGAAATAGAACAGGCATTGTATGAGCTTGGGAAAATTTATAATTTCAAGCTAAAGGAGCCTCTCAATGCCATATGTACTTTTAATAAGCTTATCAACAGATTCCCGAAGGGTCCCTACCATGCAGAAGTCCTCTATCAACTTTATTTACTCAATAAAGAATATGACTCATTGGCAAGTCTCAGTGCGGCTGATCAGCTTGTTTTGTCTTATCCTGATTCTATTTATGCCAAACTTGTAATCAATCCCAATTATATTGAAGACAATGACCGATTAACCATTGCGTTACAAAAAGTTTATAAAACCGCCTATCATCACTACAATAATGGTGCTTATAAACAATCTATGTCATTGATTGACAGTGCTTTGTCATCTGAAATGGGAAATGCATTTGTAGACTATTTATTACTATTAAGAGCCCTCTGTTTTGGGAAGACTGATGGTATTTATAAATACCAATTTGAATTAAATAATTTTATCGAGAATCAACCCACGAGTGAATTAATTGAATATGCGAAAGAACTTATTACCGTTTCCGAAGCCTTCCAGATTAATCTATTCAGCGCTTCGAAAGCAAAGTATATCACCAATACTGATCGAGAACATTATTTTCTTTATTTATATCCATCGGACATTGATCTTAAAACCTCTGTCTCGTCCTTGATAGATGATTACCTTAGCATTCAAAATTCAAATCTCATTACTGGTAATATGGTTTTCAATAAAACCTATTCTATTGCAATGGTAACACCATTTAGTAATCTAGAAGCTGCACAAAAATTTCGTTCTGAAATTGAAGTAAACCTACTTACTTCCGCTGAAAAAAAAAAATGGATCAACCTCATCATGACCAAAGAAAATTTTGACATCTTTTATAAGACCAAAGACTTAGACTCCTACCTCACCTTTTTTGACAAGTATTATTAGCATGAATCAAAAAAAACACATCCATATGATAAGCCTTTTCTTCTGGCTTTTATTTTGTTCCATATTTATAGGTGCGCCCACATTTATTTATATGGTCAAAAATGATACTCTGGGCCTCTTTGGAGGGCTTCCTAGTTTAAACGATTTAGAAAAACCCAAAACAGATTTGTCATCCGAATTGATAAGTGCTGACGGCGTCTCTCTTGGAAAATATTTTAGGAAAAATCGAACGGCCATTACTTACGATGAACTTTCTCCTGAATTAATCAGTACTTTGTTGGTAACCGAAGATTATAGATTTAAAGAGCATTCGGGAATAGATCTTAAAGCTTTAGTTCGAGCGATCTTTGGAAAATTAACCTTCCAATTTAAAGGTGGTGGGAGTACGCTGACCATGCAATTAGCAGAAAATTTATATGGTACCAATTCTCAAAACCAAGGGGCGATCTATACTTTTTCTAGTTTAGGGCAAATTGTTACCAAATTGAAAGAGTGGATCATCGCCTTCCAACTGGAACAGTCGTATACCAAAGAAGAAATTCTCGCCATGTATTTAAATACAGTGGAGTATGGCTCTAATTCCTTTGGCATACAGGTTGCTGCAAAAACCTTTTTTAACAAACTCCCCTCAGAACTTGATTACCAAGAATCAGCCAGCCTCATTGGATCCGTCAATAAGCCTACCCGTTACAATCCTGTTTATAATCCCAACGATGCCAAAGCCAAAAGAACGGAAGTATTATATAACCTTTTAAAATATGATATTATTGAAAGGTCATTATACGACTCTTTAGTCCAAAAACCACTCCTTCTTAATTATAAAGTGGACAATCAGCACCAAGGACTGGCCACCTATTTTCGCTCAGTGATCAGGAATAGACTGATGAATTGGTGCAAAGAAAATGGTTATGACCTTTTCAATGATGGACTAAAAATATACACCACCTTGGACAGCCGATTACAAAAACATGCCGAGACAGCCGTTACCGAAGAAATGAGTCGTTTACAGGCTTTATTCGAAGTACATTGGGAGGATAAAAATCCTTGGATAGATCAAAATAATCAAGAAATCAAAGGTTTTTTGGAATCTGCTATCAAACGAACGGCCACTTACAATAATTTACAACTTAAATTTCCAGATGCCCCTGATTCGATCAAATATTATCTGGAACAACCTAAAAAAATCAAAGTTTTCTCATGGGATGGAGAAAAAGACACCCTTTTAAGCCCGCTCGATTCTGTGCGTTATTATAAGCGCTTTCTACAAGCCGGGTTTTTAGCGATGAATCCAAATTCTGGTCATATTAAAGCTTGGGTTGGCGGCATTGATTATAAATATTTTCAATATGACCACGTAAAGCAAGGCAAGCGTCAACCCGGATCTACCTTTAAGCCCATTGTATATACCGCCGCCATAGACAATGGCTATTCGCCGTGCTACGAGGTCGTAGATGCTGCTGTCAGCTACGACGTACCCGGACAAATTCCCCCTGTCTGGCGTCCCAATAATTCATCCGGCAAATACAGCGGAGAAGTCATGACGATCAGACAAGCAATGGCCAGATCTGTAAACTCCATTACGGCTTTTATTATGAGTAAGGTCGGACCAAGCAATGTGGTTGATTATGCTCGAAAATTGGGATTTACCAGTCCCCTGAATGCGGTACCCTCATTATGCCTTGGTACAGATGATGTTTCTCTTTATGAACTGGTCGGCGCCTATGCCACTTTTGTCAACAAGGGGAATTTTACTAAACCTGAATACATTACTAAAATTGCTGATAAAAATGGAAATATTCTACAATATTTCATTCCTGAAACACGAGAGGCGTTGAACGAGCAAACAGCTAATCTGATGTTACATATGCTCAAAGGAGCCATAGAAGAGCGTGGTGGATCAGGAGTATCGCTTGATCCTTGGTTAAAAGAGAATAACGATATAGGTGCTAAGACAGGTACCACACAAAATGGTTCAGATGGTTGGTTTATAGGTGTCACCAAAGACCTAGTAGCTGGCACATGGGTAGGAGGAGATGAGCGGAGTATTAGATTCAGGGAATGGATTTTAGGTCAAGGGGCCCGCACTGCCCGACCCATTTGGCAAAACTTCATGCTAAAAGCCTATCAGGACTCAACGCTCGATTATGAGCGAGCACCGTTCGCTCCACCCTCAACACAAATCACTGTCGAATTAGATTGTAATATTTATAAGGGTACCTACGGAAAAGATTCAACCTATTATGACATCGTCAATGAAGGTGATATATTCTAAATGGAACATTTTCAGTTTGATAAAACTTCTTACAATCATATCCCCAAAGAACCGGGTGTTTATAAATTTTTTCATACTTCAGGAACTCTTCTATATGTCGGCAAAGCTAAGGTTTTGAAAAATCGAGTAGCTAGCTATTTTAATAATAAAAACTTACTCAATAAAAAAACACAACGACTAGTTAGTCAGATCGATACCATTGAGGTCACCATTGTAAATTCTGAATACGATGCCTTGCTGTTGGAAAATAACTTAATTAAAGAAAATCAGCCTAAATTCAATATCTTATTAAAGGACGATAAAACATTCCCTTTTCTGGTGGTTACCCGCGAACGATTTCCAAAAATATATGCTACACGGAAAGTAGACCCTGATAAGGGGACCCATTTCGGTCCTTACACCAGCGTACGAGCCATGCATAAAGCTTTGGACCTAATCAGTAAACTTTATCATGTAAGATCATGTAGTCTCAACCTTTCAGAGAAAAACATTAGCAACTTGAAATTCAAAGTATGCCTCGAATATCATATTGGAAATTGTTTAGGCCCCTGCGAAGGTCTCCAATCTGAAAAAGATTATTTAAAGGAAATCGATCAAGCCAAGCACATCCTCAAAGGCATCATTCACCCTATTAAAACACGGCTGAAGGAAGACATGAACCATTCAGCTGATCTCCTTAAATTTGAGTTGGCATCTGAATATAAGTCTAAATTACAATTACTGGAAACCTTTCAGTCCAAATCATTGATTGTCAATCCGAGTATCACAGATATTGATATTGTCACCATCCTTAGTGGAGAAGACATCAGTTATCTCAACTTTATGAAAATTGAAATGGGGACGATAACAGCATCTGAAACCGTCTTGATTAAATCTCGACTTAAAGAGAAAACAGAGGAAATCATGGCCTACGCAGTACCTGTTCTCCGACAAAAGTTCAATAGCCACAGCCCTACCATCATTTCCAACTTCATTTTTGAGCTCACCAACATCAACATCATTATACCACAAATAGGTGATAAGAAGAAATTACTGGATCTTTCTCTGAAGAATGCATTTATGTTCAAGCAGAATCATCTGCGAATTAAAACGAAACAACAAGACGATTCAGAACGTACCCTACGACAATTGCAAGATGATCTAAGGTTAAAATCTATTCCTCGAGTTATCGAATGCTTTGACAACTCCAACATACAAGGCGCCCACCCTACCGCGAGTATGGTATATTTTAAGAATGGAAAACCCTTAAAACAGCAATATCGCCATTATAATATCAAAACTGTAATTGGCCCTGATGACTTCTCTTCAATGACCGAAATCATACGCCGCAGATATGAACGCCTGTTAACAGAGAATAAGGATCTACCTGATCTCATCGTAGTAGATGGGGGGAAGGGCCAACTGAGTGCTGCTTGTATCTCCCTTAAAAACCTAGGCATATACGGAAAAATCCCCATTATCGGAATTGCCAAAAGATTGGAGGAAATTTATTTTCCAGAAGATTCAATTCCTATTTACCTCAGCAAGAAATCCTCCACCCTTAAATTGTTACAATTTATCAGAGATGAAGCCCATAGATTTGCAATTAACCACCATCGTAACATTCGTTCAAATGATTCTATTACATCAATACTCGATGGTATACCAGGTATAGGCCCTAAAAATAAGACCCTTTTGCTTACAAAATTTAAAACACTAAGCCAAATTCGGAAAGCCTCCGTCTCTGTTCTGACAAATGCTATAGGCAATAAGTTGGCAGTAAGGCTGCATAACTATTTCAATAAAAAAAAGGGACCCCAATAGCTCCCTGTTATATTACTGTATATAGATATTATTTAATTCTCCCATAAATTACTCTCGAACTCCATCAATTCCATCTCAGCTTGTTGCTGTAATATCAAGGCTCTCGTGGGATCCTGAGCAATTTGGTCAGCATACATCTGTCTAATATCTAAATTCTGAGAATTAGATACCCCTATTACCGGTGCATTGAAGAGTCTCAGTTCCAATGCATCAGCTAAATTTACATGCGCCCCCGGATTTTGCTCGTTAAACCAGTATGCTTTGTCTTTATAGGGTCCTCTGAACAATTTGACAACATCATCATATCTAAAACTAGCTACCTTTTTTTCAAATTGAATTTCATAATTTGGATTGGCAGGAATACCTATGGTGAGCGCCCTGATGTAATAATACATTCTTGATCTCATACGATCAAAAATAAGATCCTCTCTAATATATATCTTATTAAATTCAGTCGGATCAATATCACCATAATTTTTCCCATCACCCTCAGTCTCCTCTTCTGCCTCATCTCCAAAACCACCCCCAAAACCGAAATCATCTCCTCCACCTTGAATCTCATATTGCAGCGCCGATATGAATTCATCATCAGGCATTGGTCGCAAACATGAATCAGACATATAGGGCTGGAGCAATCCATCTTTGGCTCCTTGAATCATCAAGGCCGACAGCTCCGAATTTTTTGAATTAAATGGTTGATTTTGTCTTTGTGTTAGGTTTAATCTCCTAAACAGTGTTTTTTTCCAAAAAATGTGAATAGGATCAATCTCTGGTTTGATTATCTCAGTTGCCGCCACTGGTGGCTCCACTCGTTGTGCCTGGACTTCCACAAGAATTACCAACACATAAAAACTAAATAACAATTTTTTCATCTTTCTTAATTTTTAAATCTATTTTAATGGGATTGACATACTTCGATTGTATGCATTGAAATTTTCAACATTCCCTTTAAAATTTTGTCTTTTCACCTGCTTGAATTCTAATACCAATATATCTCCCTTGCGGGCCGAAGAAGCAATGGCAGATAAGTTTAATTTACCGCTTCCTTTAACGCTCTGTCTACCTATCCCTCCACTCACCAATGTAGCCACGATTTGAGACACTTGAAATTTAGCATCATCCGGCAAAAACTCCTTAAATCCTGCATCTGGAACTGCTCTTATAGACAATCTCGCCGTTTTTGCAGGAATTCCTTTAGAAACATCAACTTCTCCGCGATCCGAAAAAGCCTTAATTTCAACCGCTGGGATAGGTCTTACGCCAAAAGTTCTTGAACCAATTCTATTGCCATTACTAGAAACGCTCAAAACCACTTCTTTTGATTTGGGTACTATCGTCACCGCACCTGCAGTGGCTCCCTTAATCGTAGATCCTCCTTTCGCAGAAAATGTCGGATTGTAGGTAGTTCCTAACGCAGGTACTTGAACATCTAACTTATTTCCACAGTTGAAATAAAGTGCCCCTACCGACGCCGATTGAATCTGAATGACCGGCTTCATCACGAAATACTCTTCAGTACTTGAATAAGTGGTATCTCCCCCACCGGGTAAATCAATAGTTATGGCTGCTTCGAAGGTTTGACGCTTTTGCATTTCTTTTCCTGCAAACTTTGCCGAGGCTGTAAACTCTACTAATCCCACGCCACCTTCAACTGCTATCGGTTTTCCGTTATAAGTCATCGTAGGAACAATTGCTGAAGCAGAGGCTGCAATAAACATCTCCGCCTTATAGGATGTTCCAGCCGCAACATACTTCGACTCAGGCCTTACCATGGCCACAATCTGGTCAAAGGCAATATCGCCCGCTCCCACTTTTGTTGATAAGAAGGCCATCGCTCGTGTTTCATAGCTCAAAACCTTTGACTGAAAGTCAGCAACAGTAGCTAGACAAGCAGGAGTAGGTGAATCAGAAAAAGCGAGCTGTGCAAAAACCTTACCGGCTTGATTAGGATCTTTATTGTAAACAGGATCGTCAATGGCATCTACGGCAATTGCTTTATATTTCAAAAGTTCTGATTCTGGCGCACCAAATTCATCCATAATAGATTTAATCTCCTCAGCAAAACCATTTAATTGATCCTTTATCTCTTGACCTTTACCTTGACCTCCTTCTTCTACGGGCATCATATAATGTCCCACCTTACTGTAGTCCGTTTTACCTGCCAAATTTTTAGCATCGCCCACATAGGTGGGTTCATACTCAATATAGCCCCCTGTAATGGCAATCATCGTATCCTTGAGCGCAACCATTTTTGTCATTAAAGCATCCGTTTTCTCATGAACTAATTTAGCCGCTTCCATGACCTTTAAATCTGCCTCTCGGTTACCTGTCTCATCCACAGTCCTGACAATGCTCTCCATTATCTGCACGTTTCTCTCTTTGGTTTCATTATTTGCACTTACCAAACTTTCATTAATAAAGACGAATTTATCAATAATGGTATTACTCACATTTAGCGCCAATAAAGCAGTCAGCACTAAATACATCATACCGACCATTTTTTGACGTCCTGTTTCTTTCCCTCCTGACATAATTTATCTTTTGTTCAGTTTAAATTAATTTGTTAAGAATCAACTTTTCATGGCAGTCAACATGCCGCCATAGACTTTATTTAAATTCTCAACATTAGAAGTTAATTGATTCAACTGTACTTGAAAAGCTGCCGTCTCTTTGCCCGCTTCTGCCATACTTTCTAACGCATCTGTAACATTAGAATAAAATTTATTCAATGCTTTGGTATGACTTTGAGAATCTTGAAGCTCCATTTCATACAAGGCGTTCAAAGCACTCAAACTTTTCGTAACCGTCAATACTTGCTCTTGGTAACCCTTTGCTCCCTTAGATGCTTCTGACATTGCTCCCAATGCTTGCATGGAGGTACCGTAGGATTTATTCATTTCGGTAAGCGTTTTCGATGCTGATCGCATATTGTCAGCATATTCATTGGTAGCCACCGCGGCATCGCTGAGATTTGACATTTTACCTGCCGTGTCTGCAAGATTTCTCATACCATCACCTAAACCCTTTAATAAGTCGGGTCCAATTTTAGCATCCTCCATAACTTTGTCCATCTGGGCTGAAATTCCTGTGGAGACCGCTGCTGGTGCAGCCGCTCTTTTTGGTGACACAGGACCATCATAATCAAGCGCAAGTTCAGGATAAACCTTTGACCACTCAGGATCAGGATGTGGCGGCTCAAAAGCACTTAAAAAGAAAATGACCGCTTCAACAGTCAATCCCACACCTAACATAATAGCGGATCCGGGTAAGTGAAGAATTTTAAACATGGCACCTACAATTACAACTGCTGCTCCAATACCATATACTTTAGGCATAATGGTATTGAATAATAAATCCATGAAGCCTCCTTTTTTCTCGCTCATATTTTTGTTGTTTTAGTTATTAAGTAATTAAAAAGCAAATGATTGCGTTGATCTTCCAATGTAAGACATGGCACATCTGAAGCCAAGCGAAGCTCGAGCCGTATCCTTGTGCTCAAATGATCTGGTTCCTGTCTCGATAAAATAGGCGATATCTTTCCAAGAACCTCCTCTAGTTACTTTTTCCGCTATTCTATCATCGTAATAAGTCGGATTCAAATCCCACACTAACGGAACAGAAGAGGGGTTATAAGCATCTTCACACCATTCGGCAACATTCCCTGCCATATCATAGAGCCCATAATCATTGGCGAAAAAAGTTGCTGTGGGCGCTGCGTAAGAGAATCCATCATCATAATAGTTTCCACGACCTGGTTTAAAATTGGCCAGCAAACATCCTTTCATATTTCTTGCGTACGGATTACCCCAGGGGTATTTAACCATGTCTCTTCCTCCTCTGGCCGCATATTCCCATTCTGCCTCAGACGGAAGTCGGAATTCAGGCATCAAGGGTAGGCCCTGCTCTTCTCTGTAAGCATTTAAATAGTTAGTTCTCCACTCACAGAAGTATCTTGCTGCATTCCAATTAACTCCAACAACAGGATAATCATCAAAAGCCGGGTGTGACCAATAATAGTTGACCATTGGGTCCCCCATGTGATGGGTAAAGTCTCTCACCCATACCGTAGTATCTGGTTTCACTTGCTCCAGCGTCAAGCCTTCAGGCAACTCTATATCAGAGGCCTCAGCTAAACTTGCGGTCATCTGACGGTATTCGTTATTGGTTATTTCTGTGTCATCCATGAAGAAGGCACTAATGGTAATCTGTTTATTAAAATTTATTTGGGTGTGGGCAACATCTTCATCAGCTTGTCCCATGTGAAAGGTACCTGCTCTTACCGCCATCATACCAAAGGGTCTAGTCATCTCCCAACCCTCCCGATCTGGGACACCGTAAACTTCTCCTCGATCTTTTGATGCGCCGCCACCAGATAACCCTCCTATCAAACCACAACTAGAAAACGCCAAGGCTAGTCCTAGTATCTGAATCGCCGGTAATTTCGTATTTTTTTTAATTCTCATAATAGGTATCTTAAAACTGCAATCGTAATAATAAATGTCTAATGCAATCTTACGCATGGTAATTTAAGCCTTAAATATAAACTGAATATAAATTAGTCACCAAAAATTCAATAGTATAAATTGAAAACAATGTGAATTTTAGCATATTAGTTTATAAATCTCGGTGTTTTTATCTTTTTTTTTCCTCCGATAACAAAATCTAAGAGATCGTATCTTATATAAATCTCTTGAGAAGTTGCCTTTTTCGCTTGACTGTCTTGGACAACTAAATCTAAGGCAAAACCTAATTTTAATCTATTTTTTTCCATCAAACTATAGCCCCCCATAACAACAAAAGCTTCTGACCACCTGTAAGAAGCGCCTAGCCACATTCTGGTGTTATATTGAACTTGGGCTCCTAAGTCAAAGGTCAAGGTATTCAAATCTGTTTTAACAACCAAATTTGGTCTGAATTCTAACCCCTTTTTTAGGGTCCTGAATGCCCCAAACATGAGCGTGTAGTTTGTTAACAACTTATTGGAGAACCCCGATAAGCCATAATTGAACTTCGGCTGGGTAAGGTTAGAAATACTTAATCCAACATAACTATTCCGCGGTAAGGAATACAAGGCACCCACAGCTAAGTTGAATAAAGTTTGTGTCTCTTTGGTTCCGATTTTATTTAAGGGATCTCCGGAATCATTGAAGCGAAGCTCATTGAAATTCTGTGATCGAGAAATGATCCCGGGCATTAAACCCAAAATAAGTTCAGATTCGTTGAGATCAATTTTATAGGAAAGCGGTAAATTTAGGACCATATTATTGACCGGACCCATCGTTTCATTCAATAGGGATACTCCAATGCCAGAGAACTTCTTGCTGACTGGCACCGACATATTGAACACTGAAGAGGACGGTGCCCCTCCCTTTCCATCGAATGATGTTTTATAACCTGTCCATTGACTTCTCACTTGCAAGATAACATGAGCCCTCTGATCGTTACCTACCCACGCTGGATTATGTAAAGTCGGATTCATAATACTATAACCTACAAAAGAATCATTTTGGGCCTGAACGGTCAAGCTAAGCAGGATGCTTCCCAATATTCCCAAAGCAGTTAAAATAAATCTATCCCTCATTTACTTCTAGAAATTTGTGACTCGTCACAAAATCTTACCAATTTTAAGAATTTTGTTCCATTCTCCATAACTTTGACCGAAGCACTTTGTTTTTAATATATTTAATTCGCTTTCTTTATATAGTGTTCGAGTGCTCCTGTCATCGAAGGTGCATTAGGATGCGGGGCTTGAATGTCTAAGAGTAATCCCGCATCGGTAACCGCTTTTGCAGTAGTAGGCCCAAAGGCTGCAATTCTTGTATTGTTCTGTTTGAAGTCCGGAAAGTTTTTTAACAATGATTGAATGCCCGAAGGACTAAAAAACGCTATGATATCGTAATTTACGTCTGCTAAATCTGACAAGTCGCTGGCAGCCGTTTCATAAATAATGGCTTCAACATAGGTATACTCGTTCTCTTTCAAGAAGTTGGGTATGTCATTTTTCCTTATACTTGAGCAGGGAAAGATAAACTTTTCGGTTTTGTGCTTCTTTATCAATTCCATCAAATCTTTGGCCGTACGCTGACCAGAGAAAATCTTTCGTTTTCTTATAACAATATACTTCTGTAAATAGTTGGCCGTTTGTTCTGAAACACAGAAATATTTCATGTCCGCAGGAGTCTCCACTTTCATTGCTGCAGCCAACCTAAAAAAATGATCCACCGCATTTCGGCTGGTGAAGATTACCGCGCTAAAATCTAGAATATTGATTTTTTGCCTTCTGAAGTCCTTAACATCAATCGGTTTGATCTGAATGAATGGCCTGAAATCAATCTTTAAATTGTACTTTTCAGCAAGTCCAAAATAAGGTGATTTATCCCCACTTGGTTTGGGTTGAGAAACCAGGATACTGCCGACTTTTGTAATTCTTTTAGGGTCCTCCAATTTCTTTTCGTTCTAAACGGTAAATAACAAAAATTATTAAAACTATTTTATGAAGTTCAAAGCAAAATAAAAAATGCCCGAAAATTCAGTGCTGCAAAGATATGCAATAATGTGAAATGTTCTAACCTCTTTTGTCAACGACATACAAAAGACTAAATAGATGTAAAACAATATGATTGCACCTAAAAAATAATAATTCCAAAATTCTGTCAGTGCACTTGATTCATAGAATGAAAACCAAAGACGGACATTAACGAAAATCAAAAAAATTAAACAAGTTCCCATTGTAAAATTAACGAAAGCGGAAAATTGAAAATGACTCAATGATTTTAATTGATGTAAATATCCAAACAAACTAACTACGGTATATTTTATCAACAACAGCCCCAAAGCATAAAATGAGTAAATGAGCCAAGACCTTAAATTCTCTGTTAATGGATAACTTTGGTTGGGCTGGTAATTTTCAAAAAACCAATAGGATATCCCCAAAAGGATGGATAAAAAACTAACCTTGAAGATTAATTTATAACTCCCTTTAAATGTAAAACTGCTATCCAATTCTCGTGAAGGCAAACTGAAGAGGTTTTTTACTAAACTAAAAAGAAAAATAAGGTCGAATCTTTTCATAAGACCGATAATTAATAACAGAACCAGTACTTGCACGATTAAAAAATCATACTGAATCTTCCCTTTTTTCGTACCATTTAAATCTCTGGACAAAGAAGCCGTATTCAGACCGATCAAATATCCCTGTAAATCTTTTATTTCCTGTGTTGCCCTAATTATTAAAACGGTCGAATCTTGATCAATTTCAGCATAGATTTGACCTATTGGAAGGGTACAAGTATAAACATTTAAGGCCGTCAATCGATCATTTATCCAAATAGTCATCGGCTGACTGTTTTGAAGCAATAACTCACGAAAGATGAGATCCTTAGGCAAAACCAGGCGCGCAGGTGCATATATGCCTGATATTGAGTCCACGGTATCCCCCACTTGACCCATCAAAACAAACTGATCTGATATATTCTTAGTAATGGCAGAATACCCACCCCCAAAGGCCATCATTGAGCCTAAAATAAATGTCAAAAGCAAGCATGATAAGCGTCTCATAGGTAAAATGAGTTAGCTAATATTAATTGCGTTAGTAAAGTGAACCCTGCCATCGATCAAAATTATTCAAAATCCTTCATTAAGCAAGCCGTAAAATCAATAACTGAAGCATAAATATTCTCAAATTCAATAAAAAAGCAGGAGAACCGCATTTGTTAATATCTTCAAGATACAAATGAGAGATTTGAGACACAATCCAATTACTTTTGCTTGATTATAAAAAATTGTCTGGACTTTACATACATATCCCCTTTTGCCGAAAAGCCTGTAACTATTGCGATTTCCATTTTAGTACACAATTAGATTCCATGGATCGTATGGTTGATGGACTTGCCAAAGAATTGAGGTTAAGGGGTTCAACTCCCAAAAACCCTATTGACACAATTTATTTTGGTGGAGGCACCCCGTCCATCTTAACAGAAAAGGCGCTCAATATCCTAATGGAAACGATCATAACCTATTATAATCTTTCTCCATCCGCCGAAGTCACCTTAGAAGCCAATCCGGATGACATAGATCCTAACAAAGCCAAATTTTGGAGGCGTGCTGGCATCAATCGATTGAGTATTGGTATTCAAACTTTTAATGATAAAGTCTTAAAGGTCCTGAATAGATCACACAATGCAAATCAAGCCCTAAAAAGCATTGATTGGGTACGCCAAGCTGGGTTTGACAATATCTCTGCCGATCTCATGTTTGCGCTTCCAGAGGCCAGTGATGCGTCATTGAGAGCTGATTTAAAAACCTTATTGAATTTGGATCTTCCGCATCTTTCTATCTACGGACTCATCATTGAGGAAAAAACCGTTTTTAGTAATTGGAAGAGCCAAAAAAAAAGGTCTTTCCCATCCGGTCTTGATTACGAAAGAAATTATAGAATCGTTCATGCGGAATTAACGAAATATCAATATGAACATTATGAAATCTCTTCTTTTGCAAAGAATGCGCACTTTTCCCGGCACAATGCTTCTTATTGGCTTCAAAAGCCTTATCTAGGGATTGGACCTGGGGCACATTCTTTTGATGGTGATAACCGAAGTCATAACATCAGCAGCAATCGACTGTATTTAAAACAACTGGATACCGGTAGGGCCCATCCGGTAGTAGAGGCGCTCTCGTTAACGGAAAAAATGAATGAATACGTCATGACGCGATTGAGGACTCATTTTGGCCTTGATTTTGAGCAATTCGAAAAAAAATTTCACAGAGATATTAAAAGTGAACACCTTTTATTAATTAACCAACTCTGCTCGGAAGGCTTCGCCTTTTTGGACTTAAATAAGCTCAAGCTAACTTTTGAAGGGTTTCTTATCAGCGATGACATCTGTGCCCGCCTATTTTATCCTACGTCATGACCCTTCTATAAACTCATCTTCTCTTTAAATCGAGCCGCCTGTCGTCGACTTACTTCTACTTTTTCTCCACCCTTCAGCTGAACCAATAATCCCCCATTAAACCACGTTTCAATAGTTTCTATCCAACTGAGGTTAATAATATGCTTTCTGCTCGCTCTAAAAAAGCTTCTTTCATCCAACTTTTCATCTAAGGCATTCAAGCTTTTATGAATCATGGGCTTAACATTGTTGAAGTATACTTTGATATAGTTTCCATCAGATTCAAAAAGACGAATTTCCTTCAAGCTTATAAACCAACATCGGTCACCATCCTTGACGAAAACTTTGTCATTCATCCCTAATTGTTGCTTAATTTCACTCACTCCTTCTTGTGCTCGCTCGGCTAAAGCACTTGCCTGGACTGCCAAAACCTTGGTTATGGTATCTTTTAAACGTTCTTCTTGGATCGGTTTTAGTAGATAGTCTAGCGCATTTACATCAAAAGCTTTTATGGCAAACTCATCATAAGCAGTAGTAAATATAACTTTGGGTACTTTTTCAAGCTCTTCAAGTAACTCAAAACCCGTTTTTCCAGGCATTTGAATATCTAAAAATATTAATTCTGGATCTAACTGTATGATCTTTTCTAACGCTTCATCCGCATTTACTGCCTGATCTACAATTTGAATCTCAGGATAATTTTCCAATAAGTTATTTAGCTCTTTTCTGGCCAATCGTTCATCGTCAATAATCATTGCTCTCATAAAGGTTCGGGGATAATAATTTGTGTAAGGACCGTGTGATCGCTTACGTTACCAATTTTAAGCGACGCTTGATCACCATATATTAATTTCAATCTTTTTTCTGTATTTAACAAACCATAGCCACTTTTTTTTTTTTTTCCTTGAATTTTTCGCTATTTTTAATTTGAATCTGCAACCCTTCCGCAACTCTTTGGGTAATCAATTCAAGTTTACCCCCTTTTTTAAGTTTAGAAACCCCATGCTTAATCCCATTCTCCACAAGAGTTTGCAGCATCAACGGGGGCACGCGAAAAAAATTTGAATGTTCATCAATCTCATAACTGATTTCTATTCGCTCTTCGTATCTAATGGCTTCTAACGCCAAATAATCCTTTACGGTAGCCAGCTCTTCACTGAAAGCGATGGTTTCTTGAGGTTGGGCCTTCAAAACATTTCGAAGAATATTGGATAGTTGTGTGATGGCTTTTTTAGATTTTAAGGGGTCTTCCTGGACCAAAGCTCGAATACTGTTAAGAGCATTAAAAATGAAATGGGGATTGAGCTGAGACTTTAAATTATTTAATTCAATCTCTTTTATAGCAGCTTCATACTTCAACGATCTATTGTATCTTTCAAAATAAAGAAACGAGAGGTAAATCAAAGACCAAATCCCAAATAACCCCATAGATTGTAGCATACTTGCCAAAACATAGAGCACATTAAACTCTTGGATTCCATTCAAATTCCCTGACAAGTACGAAATAAGAATGATAAATAAATAATGAGCGAGCGAAAAAACTACCATCGCAATCATGATCCTTGGAATCAAGGCTACCCATTTGACGTCGATCCAATTATTTCGAATGATGTAATTTCTGAACAAGTGGGTCACACCCATCATAAAAACCACTTGCAGTACCTGACCCGAAAAAAAAGAAAGCGTGATTTGAAATTCTACACTATATAGAAAGAGTTGGATGAACCCATATAGAGACCAACCTATTATTTGAAATATCCAATAAAGCTGCCGCTTACTCACGCTTTAAAGTTAACTCATTCTTTAAATAAGTAGCGGTATGACTGTTCTTACACTTCGTCAATGCCTCAGGAGTCCCTGTTATTAAAATATGCCCTCCTTTGTTTCCTCCTTCAGGTCCTAAATCTATGACTTCGTCAGCTACCTTAATAATGTCCATATTGTGTTCAACAATCAAAACAGTATTTCCCTTATCTACCAATCGGTTCAGCACATCTAATAAATGACCTATGTCTTGAAAGTGCAACCCCGTCGTTGGCTCATCTAGAATATAAAGTGTCTTACCCGTATCTTTTTTTGACAACTCAGTGGCCAACTTGACCCGCTGTGCCTCGCCTCCCGAAAGGGTCGTTGCATGCTGTCCTAAGGTGATGTAGCCCAACCCTACTTGATCCAACATTTCGATCTTTCTTAATATTTTTGGTTGACTTTGAAAAAAAGATACCGCCTCCTCTACGGTCATATCTAGTATATCAGCAATAGATTTACCTCTAAAACGAACCTCCAAGGTCTCCCGATTATACCTTTTCCCCTTGCACGTCTCACAAGCGACCAAGACATCTGGAAGAAAATCCATTTCAATAACCCTCATGCCACCCCCTTGACAAGTTTCGCATCTTCCTCCTTTTACATTAAAGGAAAATCTACCGGGCTTATATCCTCTGATTTTAGCTTCAGATAATTCGCAAAACAAAGCCCTAATATCCGTGAAAACACTGGTATAGGTCGCTGGATTGGACCTTGGTGTACGACCGATAGGTGATTGATCTACTTCTATTACCTTGTCTAAATGATCCATCCCTTTTATGGTTGCATAGGGTAAAGGTTCTTTTCTTGACTTATAAAAATATTTTCTTAATATCGGATAGAGGGTTTCATGAATCAAGCTTGATTTACCGCTTCCCGAAACACCAGTAATACAAATCATCTTACCCAAACTTAATTTTAACATGACATTTTTAAGATTATGCCCACAAGCCCCCTTCAAAACAATTTGATCTCCCGTTCCCTTTCGACGTATTTTAGGTACTTCAATGCGGAGTTTGTCATTTAAATAATTTGCCGTTTTCGTATTCTTTTTCAAAAATTCTATTGGCGGTGCGGCGGCCACAATTTGTCCTCCAAATCTGCCTGC
>Ga0206126_10002712_pt1 | contig 18759 bp, 17 predicted proteins | sample Helgoland_Spring_5_FD_148621 | JGI IMG/M metagenome (GOLD analysis project Ga0206126, IMG submission 148621) | Pelagic subsurface seawater microbial communities from Kabeltonne, Helgoland, North Sea - Helgoland_Spring_Bloom_20160412_1 | ecosystem: Environmental > Aquatic > Marine > Epipelagic ...
GTAAGAGGTCCAATAGGGTGCGGGAACAATGACTTCGTCATCTGTGTTGAGCGTGGCAAGGAAAGCATTTGCCAAAACTTGTTTTGCGCCGGTGCAGACAATCACTTCGGATGGGTCCGGTTTTGCATTCGGGTGGCAAGGAGCGTTTTCAGCAATCGCCTTGCGCAAGGCTGGCGTTCCTTGTGTTGGAGGATAGGTCGTTTTCCCTTCTAACATCGCAGCTTGGGCAGCTTTTATGATATTTTCAGGTGTTGGGAAGTCAGGTTCGCCCGTACCAAAGCTGAGGATATCTTCACCCGCCGTTTTTCGGGCTTGTACGGTTTCCGAAATTTGGACTATTTCAGAAAGCTTGACGGCGCCTGCGCGGTCAGATCGGGAGAATACGGGTGTCGCTGGCTCGGTAGTCATTACATTCGCAATCGTTTCTATTGATGTGACGCTGCTATCCCCATATTATCGAATATCATGGGTGCGTCTTGCGAATTTTTGGAATTAGATCATGTCAAAATGGAATGAAGTTTCCATCCCGCGTCGCTTTTTGCCGCCATTTTCTTGGCTTGCATCGTTCGAAGCGGTCGCAAGGTGCGGGTCTGTCACAACCGCGGCCAATGAACTGAACCTTACGCAAGGCGCAGTTAGTCGCCATGTGCAAAAGCTGGAAAAGCAAATCGGAGTGCAGTTATTCGGACGGGATAAACAGCGGCTGCATTTAACCGGGGCAGGGAAATCTTATGCAGAAGAAGTGCGCCAAGGCATCAGCCTAATAACCAACGCTGGGATCAATTTGCATACTAACCCAAATGGGGGCGCGTTGATTTTGGCGGTACTACCAGCATTCGGAACCCATTGGTTAGCGCCACGTTTGGCGGATTTCATAGCCAAGTGTCCTGGTGTGACAGTCAATTTGTCAACGCGAACCCGTCCTTTTGATTTTTGGAACGAGAATTTTCACGCGGCCATTCATTTTGGATTGGACGACTGGCCGAACGTGAACAGCTTGTGCTTAATGCAAGAAGAAGTTGTGGCCGTTGCAGCGCCTCTGATCGTGAAGCCAAGCGCCGCGAATGATATGAACGAGATTCTGAAAATGCCACTTTTGCACCTGCAAACACGGCCAACCGCTTGGAGCCGTTGGTTTGCGCAAAAAGATTTAGACATAAAAAATATCACTGGCATTCAGTTCGACCAGTTTGCGACGATGATACAGGCAGCGGTTTCTGGCCTTGGTGCGGCGATTGTGCCAAAATATCTTGTTGAAAACGAGCTCAGGCAAGGGAAACTGGTTGGGCTGGGCGGTTCTGCGACCTCTGTGATTGGATCGTATTTTCTGGTTTGGCCAGAACGCAGCGCCCATCATCCCCCGGTTATAGCTTTCCAAAACTGGATAAAATCCACGGTAGCGGAAAACGCAATTATTTAGCCATCGGTGGGTGCAGTTGTGTCTTATGTGGCTGTTGATTGGGGCGCCAAGGTGCACGGCTGCTGTGATCATTGGCAGAAATAAGTTTTTGGGTCAGCGTCATATACAAAGCGTACTCTTCATCTGTCAGTGGATCTATCAGCCGCCTTTGCGCTTTTACCATCCCGGGTTTGACTTTTTCGACAAGCTGGCGTCCCGCAAGGGTGATTTTGGCCAGCTTGGTGCGTTTGTCTGTTGGATTATCGGGCCGTTCCAGTAAATCGCGTTGGGCCAAACGTCTGATAACGTCTGCAGCGGTGTTTCTGTCTACGCCAATCATTGCGGCAATGGTTACCTGGTCGCGTATAGCGCCGTCCACAAGGACCGTAAGCACACCAAATTGGACTGGTGTTAGATCATTCTCGCCACACTCTTCCAGAAATAGGGCTACATGGATTTGGTGCAACCGCCGAATAAGGTGTCCCGGTCGATCTGCAAGGTTTTGAAAAATAGAATCATCAACTGGCATGGAGGCTCTGGTGTAGATTAACTGCTAAACTTACATCGTGTTAACAGAGTAAAGTATCTTTCACCAGTACTTGAAAATGTAAGGTATAGTGGCTCGACAAAGAAAAAGCCGCAGGGAGAATGGACGACAGATAAAAAAACGTCTTTTATTTTGACTCTGAACATTTCCGTAGTACACTACCTAAAATTCTACATTTGAACTTTGGAGAAAACTGTATGGGTTGGACAGTTGGTGTTGATGTCGGTGGGACATTTACGGATTTCTATGCAGCGAACGATCAAACTGAAAAGTTTCATGTTTACAAAACGTCATCTACGCCTTCGAATCCAGCTAACGCAATTTTGAACGGCCTAGACGCAATGTGCGTCAAGTTCGATATCCCCAGGGATGGAATAGAACGGGTGTCTCATGGAACAACAGTTGGCACTAATGCTCTGATCCAGCGCATGGGCAGCCGTGTGGCCTTGGTAACAACCAAAGGATTTCGCGACCTTTTGGAAATAGGCCGCCAAACGCGCCCGCACATGTATGACTTGCAACGGGATCACCCCTCTCCGCTGGTGGATCGAGAATATCGCATCGAATTGAATGAACGTATCGACGCACAGGGTGAAATCGTTCGCGCTCCAAGTGTCGAGGATATTGATGCGGCCGTTGATGAAGTGATTGCTGCGGGTGCAGGCGCCTGCGCCATTGGGTTTGTGTTTTCATTCAGAAATGATAGCCACGAACAAGCGTTTGCAAAAGCGTTGCGCAAACGCGCACCAGAGATTGCGGTTTCAGTGTCCTCTGAAGTACAGCCAGAATTTCGAGAATATGAACGTCTGTCCACAACTGTTCTGAACGCCTATTTGCAGCCTGTTATGTGGCATTATTTGAAAACATTGGAAGCTGGTATTGCAAAACTTGCGCCCAATGCCAGCCTAGGGATAAATCAATCAAGCGGTGGCTTGATGTCGGTTCAACGATCACGTGAATTTCCAGTGCGGACTGCTTTGTCTGGTCCTGCTGCCGGTGCAGTTGGCGCGGCCCATGTGGCACGTCAAACAAGGTGTCGCAATATTATTACGCTAGATATGGGGGGAACCAGTGCTGATGTAGCGTTGATCCGTGACTATAGCGTTGATCTAGCGTTTGATCGTGATGTTGCTGGCTTTCCGATAAGGATGCCGAGCGTTGATGTGGAAACAGTTGGTGCGGGTGGTGGCTCCATCGCGTGGTTTGATCGTGATGGTTTGTTGAAGGTCGGGCCAAAATCCGCAGGGGCTTACCCTGGCCCTGCTTGTTACGGCAATGGTGGTCATGAGCCGACGACAACGGATGCGAACTTGTTGCTGGGTCGTTTGTCATCACGCGGTTTGCTGGATGGCGATATGGGTCTTGATCCTGAATTGTCCCGCGCAGTTTATAAGCCGATTGCGGATCAGTTGGGCTTTACGCCAGAAAAAACCGCGCAAGGAGTGTTGGGTATTGTAATTGCTAATATGGTGCGCACTATCCGCACCATTTCTGTTGAGCGAGGCCATGATCCACGTGATTTTGTGCTGATGCCCTTTGGCGGCGCTGGTCCGCTACATGCCCGGGACGTGGCCGTAAGCCTTGGCATGAAAAAAATGGTTGTGCCCGCCGCACCGGGTATCGTTTGTGCGCAGGGTTTGCTTGTGTCTGATTTGAAGGAAGATTTTGTTGCTAGCCGCCGGATTGCGCTTGATGATAATGGGATCGGCATTCTGACGCAAACATTAGAAGATTTGCACACCAAAGCAGTTGATTGGTTTGCAGTCGAAAATGCCCCTGATTCTGGGCGCCGTGTGCAACTGGTAGTCGATGCGCGGTATGTCGGGCAAAATTTTGAACTTGCTGTGCCAGTTGTCGATGGCGAACGGTTGTCTGCGAGGGATGTGCCAAATGCTAAAGTAGTGACCAAAGCATTTTGTGATGCGCATGACCAAGCCTATGGTTATGCCAGCCAAACTGACCCAGTGGAAATCGTGAATGTGCGCCTGTCGGCAAGCGCGAAACTGCACACGTTCGAGGGCAAGACTGCTTTCATTGGCGAGGCGAGTGAGCCACAGGTTCGTAACATGCGTATGGTGTACTTCGATGCAGAGAGGCCGGTTGAATCGCGAATTTACGACCGTGCGGAAATGCGACCGGGCCAGCGGGTCACAGGGCCAGCAATTCTGGAGCAAATGGACACAACCACACCTGTTTACCCCGGAGACGTGGCAGAAATGTCGCCGGATGGGCATTTGATTATCACCATCAACACGAAGAACGTAGTATGAGCCAGCACACAGTAGAACTCGACCCTATCCGTTTAGAAATTATCGCCAATGGGCTGCGCTCAATTGCAGATGAATGCTTTGTGGCGCTGATGCGATCGTCGTATTCGACCAACATTAAGGAACGCAAAGACCATTCAATTGCAATTGTGGACAAAGCCGGCCGTCTGGTGGTGCAGGCGGAATTGACCCTGCCCATTCACATTGCCTCGATGGGGGGATTGATGAAATGCGTATTGAAAAAATTTGGCCACGACATCAATGAAGGCGATATCTTTGTGGCCAACGATCCGCACACGGCTGGTGGCACACACTTGCCTGATATCAACTATGCAATGCCGATCTTTATTGAAGGTGAGATCGTAGCTTTCGTCTGTAACATTGCCCACCACGCCGATATCGGCGGTATGGTTCCGGGGTCCATGGCGGGTGGCATGTCCGAGATTTATCAGGAAGGACTGCGTATTCCAGTTGTCCGCCTCTTCAAGAAAGGTGTGTTACAACAAGATATCATGGATATCATGCTGCTGAATGTTCGAGTTCCAGAAGAACGCCAAGGCGACCACAACGCGCAGATCGCGTCCTGTCGTTTGGGTGAGCGTCGGTTCAAGGAAGTTGTTAGTATTCATGGATTGCCGAGTGTTCTGACCGCGTTTAACGAGATTATCAGCCGTACAAATCAGCGGATGAAAGACACAATCGCGCAAATTCCTGATGGCGAGTATGAGTTTAAAGATTACATGGACTCAGATGGACTCTCGACCTTTGATATTCTGATTTGTTTGAAACTGACTGTAAAAGGCGAGCGCATCCATCTAGATTTCGCAGGTACCAGCCCACAGGTTAAAGGCAACATCAACACCACGCTAAACGCGGTGCAGGCAAGTGTTAATTATGCGCTGATCGGGGCATTGGACAGTGAAATGCCATCCAACCAAGGTGTGCTGGACGCCGTTGATATCACTTGTGAACCAGGGACCGTTTTGAACTGTTTGTTCCCAGCGCCTGTTGCTGCGCGTGCACATGCGTGCCAGCGGGTAATTGATATTGTTCTTGGCGCGTTGTCAAAAGCAATCCCAGACAAGGTGATTGCCGCGGCAAATGGCGCAAATACTACGGCAGTCTTTTCAGGCGTTGATCCGCGCACGAATAAACCATATCTGTATTTTGAAACCATTGGCGGCGGTATGGGGGCGCGGGCCACAAAAGATGGCAAAGATGGCGTTCAGGTTGGTATCACCAACACATCAAATTTGCCAGTGGAATCAATTGAACAAGAATACCCCCTGCGAGTTGAAGAATACGGCTTTGTTGAAAATTCTGGTGGCGCGGGTGAGTTTCGTGGTGGCATGGGATTGCGACGGGTTCTTACGCCAGTAAATCATGAATGTGTATTCAACGGCGCTGGTGAACGGTTCCGCTATCAACCTTGGGGGCTGTTTGGTGGCAAAGCAGGTGCATCTGGCCAATTTCAAATCGAAGATGCAGAAGGCTTGCGACGTTTGGACGACAAACCAAATGAGGTTGAAGTCAATTTGGGCACACGAATAACAGTGGAAACACCGGGTGCGGGTGGCTACGGCAAGCCTGCTGAACGGGATGCCAATGCTGTAAAGCGGGACCAAGACAGCGGGAAATACTCACCCCAATTTATAAAAGAAAATTATCCAAAAACTACGGACAGGGAGCAATAACATGCGTGTCTATTCTATGGTACGACCCAAGAAACTGTCGGAAATGCCAGAAGCAATGGCGCGGGCTGAGAGGCTTGGCTATGACGGGACAACACTACTGGAACTGACTGTTCCGCCAACCTTGTCTGCGGCGGCTGGTGCGATGCTAACCAAAGAAATCAAGATGATGTCTGGTGTTTTTGTGGCCTTCCCGCGCAGTCCAATGGCAACGGCTTATGATGCTTGGTCGTTGAACGAACTGTCTGGTGGACGTTTCCAACTCGGTATTGGAAGCCAGATCAAGGCCCACCTAACGCGCCGCTTTGGTATGGAATATTTGCCGGTGATCCGACGGATGAAAGACTACATCAACGCTTTGAACGCCATTTGGGATTGTTGGCAGGATGGAACTAAACTGGATTACGATGGTGTATATTACAAACACAACCTGATGATCCCGTATTACAACCCAGGACCGTTAAAGACGGGCAGGCCAGAAATCCATCTAGCTGCCATCAACAAACTGATGTGCCGCTTGTGTGGCGAGGTCGGTGATGGACACCTGCCGGGCGATCCGATCACATGGAAATGGCACGAAGAAATTATGTTACCTAACCTTGAAATTGGCTTGGAACGCTCTGGCCGCACGCTCAAAGATCTCGATCTGGGGGGCTATGGTTTCATCGGTTGCGCAACAAACACCGAAGGTTTGGACCGCGTTGCCAGCGGATTAAAAGAGCGGGTGGCGCTGTATGCTTCGACACCAGAATACGCAGATATGCTGTCGATGTTCGGTTGGTCAGTCAGTCAAGAGGATTTCGCCAACCTGTCCCGGCAAGGCAAGTGGTCCGAAATGGGTAATTTGGTATCTGATGATATGTTGGAAGCCTATGCGGTGATCACAACGCCAGAATATTTGCCTTCTGCGTTGGCCAAACGATACGGCGGAAAAGTTGATCGCATTCAAGTTGACGAAACTTGGTTCGACGGCTTGACCGATGATCAAGTTGCTACTTTGGTTGCTGAAATAAAAAAGATACCAGGCCATGCCGATGGCTGAGACCTTTCTTCAAAATGCCGGCATGCGCGATTTTGCAGCTGAAGAATGGGATCGGCTGTGCGCTCGTGATCCGTCTGCTTTGGCAGTTGCCGAAATTGACCGTGAAATCACCGTTGGTGAGCTGATCTATCAGTCCCGTATGCGTGCTGGGCAGTTGATTGCTCAAGGAGCAGAGCCCGGATCACGAGTGATTGTGGCGCGCCCCAACGTTATTGAATTTGTTGTGGATTATCTTGCTGTACGTCTGTGTGGCGCTGTTTTAGTTAATCTGCCTTGGGCCGCAGGTAACAGCATCACTGAATTGGCTAAAATTTTGGATGCCAAAGTGGTTGTGCTGACGGAACACCTTGTTGGCGACAATCCTTTGTTTGATCAACTTGGCGATCGTCGTTTTTGCGAAGATGAAACCGCAGAGATTGGACCTAACCGCCCAGTTACACGGTACGGTGAAGAATTGGCTTGGCTGGCCTGCACATCTGGTACCACAGGAACGCCCAAGGCGGCGATGCATACGGGCGCCACGTGGCAGCGACAAACCGAAGTATTTGCCCAGCATTTTGGCTTGACCAAAGACGACCCGATATTGGTTTCTTCACCCGTCGGTCACGCAGTTTCATTGTTGTTCGGGGTGCGGTTTTCCCTGCTGCTGGACTCCCCGATGATTTTAGTGTCCCGTTGGAAAATTGACACGGCGGTGGATTTGATTGAGCGGTATAAGTGTACCTTCACAGTTGCGCCGACGCCTTTCCTGATTGATATGGTTTCCTTTGCTGAAAAAAATGGCAATGAACGAGTGAAATCTCTAAAATTCTTCCCATCTGCTGGTGCACCTGTGCCACGCACATTGGTGCGTCGCGCGTTAGATGCTTTGCCCGGTTGCCAGGTTTGGTCATATTTTGGAACTTCCGAAGTAGGCGCGGTAACTGCCTGCCCGTTGGATGCTGATCTTGAACATCGCCTCGATACTGACGGCATTGCAATGCCTGGCTCAAAAACCCGTATCGTTGATAACGAGCTGCAATTGCACAGCCCTGAACAGATGATGAAAGGCTATTGGAGCGGTGATCCGAATGGGCGGCTGCATGATGATGGCTGGTATCAAACAGGCGATGCGTGTGATCAGCGCGAAGATGGCTACATCAAGATGGTTGGACGTGCGCAGGATATAATTCTGCGTGGTGGAGAGAACATCTCTCCTTTAGAGATCGAAAACACGTTGTTGAGCCATCCCTGCGTCGAAGACGTTGCCATCATCGGCTATCCTGATGATCGACTTGGCTCGCGTTTGGCTGCCGTAGTTGTTCAAGCAGGCAATGTATCTCTGGACGGATTGCGCGATCATTGCAAGAGTGTTGGCTTGGGCAAGGCAAAGTGGCCAGAATTTATGATGTTGATTGACAAAATCCCACTTTCTGCCATCGGCAAAGTTCAGCGCGGTGTATTGGAAGACTACGTTTGGGATGAAGTTAAGAAAACTGTACAGAAAGGCGGTTCCTAATATGGAAATGCGTTTCAAAAGTCTGACAATTGATGATATTCAAGAGCAGATCAGCCGTTCCAAATACCATCAGCTGTTTCAACCCAAAGTTATGAAGTTGGACAACGAAACTGCGACTTTGACGCTGCGGGCGTCGATGTGCGATCAATTTGAACGCCAGCCAGAAACAAATCAGTGGCATGGTGGCGTTTTGGCGTCCTTAGTCGATATCACTGGGCATTACGCGCTAATGCTGGTCGCTGGTGGCCCGATGCTGACCCTGAACTTCAGCACAGATTTCCTTCGTCTTGCGGTGTCTGAACATCTGTATGCAACGGCAAGCGTGCGGCGCATTGGGCGCACAGTTGGCTTTGTGGACGTTGAAATTACAGACTTTTCAGGGATGACAGTTGTAACAGGGCGTGCATGTTACGCCATTCGCGCAGACAAAACTGAGGCACAAGCTTGAAAGGCGAAGTCATGACTGAATATTTTGGAAATATGAACATTGCGATCATCGGTGGCACGGGCGCATTGGGGGCTGGATTGGCCCTGCGTTGGGCCCGGGCTGGCCACAGCGTCACCATAGGTTCGCGTGATAGCGAACGCGCGGCACAAAAAGCGAATGAATTGTCCATAAAATCTGGCGCAACTATTGCAGGCCAAGACAATGCAAGTGCTGCGGCTCGCAGTGATCTGGTTGTTATGGCAGTGCCATATGCTAGCCACGCGGCCACGCTCAGTAGTATTAAGGCACATCTGGAAGGCAAAATTTATGTGGATGTCACTGTTCCATTGATGCCGCCTAAAGTGCGCACCGTTCAACTGCCAGAAGGCGGTTCTGTAGCCAAGAATGTGCAAAAGGAACTGGGTGAAACCGTTCGCGTTGTTTCAGCATTTCAGAACGTTGCAGCGGCCCATTTGAATGATTTGGATTACAGCATTGATTGCCACGTATTTGTTTGCGGAAACGATAAACCCGCGCGTGAGACGATTATCAAACTGGCCCAAGACGCCGGCATGAAAGCGTGGCATGCAGGGCGGATTGACAATTCCGCCGCTGCGGAAGCATTGACCTCTGTTTTGATTTTCATCAATGGAGCCTACAAAATCAACAGTGCCGGCATCAGTATCATTGGCGAACAGCAGCTTATCGAAGACTGAATCAATGAGGGAATTAGCGTGTCAAACCAGATCACACTTACGGCGTTACAGGATCTCCCGCTCGTAAAATATGGGGATGATCTTTGCAGTCAAATTACAGACAGTTTGGCGCGTGAGTCGCTGGCACTACGTGATGGCGATATCATCGTTGTTGCGCAAAAAATTATTTCCAAGGCCGAAGGTCGAACGGTTGATTTGAACACTGTCATCCCCGGTAAGCGGGCGTTGGAATTGGCGAAAGAAACCCAAAAGGACGCGCGTGTTGTTGAGTTGATCCTCGGCGAAAGCAAATCCATCATACGCAAGAAAATAGGCGTGATGATTGTTGAACACAATCGTGGATGGATCATGGCAAACGCGGGTATTGATGCGTCTAATGTCGGTTCGAAAGGCACTGAAGAAAACGTTCTATTGCTACCGCGCAACCCAGAAGAAAGTGCAACAAATCTGCGCAATGCGATGATACAGCGGCACGGTTGCGATGTCGCTGTGGTGATTTCGGACAGTTTCGGGCGGCCCTGGCGGTTGGGAACCACGGGTGTTGCCATTGGAGCAGCAGGTTTGCCAAGCCTCTGGGACAGACGCGGCGAGGTTGATCTGTTCGGGCGTGAGTTGGTGGTCACACAACAGGCTATCGCAGATGAGGTGGCAACGGCAGCATCCTTGTTGCAAGGTCAAACAGCCGAAGGACGCCCCGTGGTCCATATGCGTGGTCTGGAATTCGGCGACCATGCGTCCGCGTATCATCGCCCTGCCTCAGATTTGATCCGCGATATTGCCGAGGATATGTTCCGATGAAAGGTGCGGTTGTAACCCTGTCTGGTGGCGTTGGGGGTGGCAAGCTGGTGCTGGGTCTGTCTTATGTTGTTGCGGGCAAAAAACTGGTGGTTGCTTGTAATACTGGTGACGATTTTACCCATCTTGGTCTGCTAGTGTGCCCTGATATCGATTCCGTTTTATATGCGCTGTCCGGTTTGTCGGATCAGACCCGGGGGTGGGGACGAAAAGACGAAACTTGGACTTTTATGTCCGCCATGAAAGATTTGCAGGGTCCTGAATGGTTCAATCTAGGCGACGGGGATTTGGCTACGCATGTTTTGCGCACGGATATGTTGGCAAAGGGCAAAACGTTGGGTAATGTGACCGGTGAATTGGTGCAACGCTTTGGTATAAAATCAGATATTCTGCCAATGAGCGATGATCCTGTTGCGACCATTATTCATACGGACACTGGCGATCTGGCGTTTCAGCATTACTTTGTTCGTGACCAATGTAGGCCTCGTGTCACTGGTTTTTCGTTTAAAGGGATCAACGGTGCACACCCACAGCCGCGGATTATCGATGTGCTGCAATCTGACCCAGAAGCAATCATCCTCGCGCCTTCAAACCCTTATATCAGTATTGACCCTATCTTACGGCTTAAGGGAATGAAGACAGCGTTGAAAAATGCAGGCGCTCCCATTGTGGCCGTCTCGCCGATTATTGGTGGGAAAGCTATCAAAGGGCCAGCGGCCAAGATCATGCAAGAGCTGGGCAATGACGTTTCAGTGCTTAGTATTGCAGCTCACTATCAAGATTTAATTGACGGTCTGGTGATTGATATTCAGGACGCAGAACTTGCACCGCAAATTCGTAAGATGGGGATAAAAACTCTCGTCGTAAAAACAGTCATGACTGATCTGAACAGTCGCATTGAATTGGCACAAGCAACGCTGGATTTTGCGCGGGACTGTGGATCATGACCGATGTTGTGATTCCAGTCAAAAATTTATCACAAGCCAAAGGACGCTTGAAAAGCGTCTTAACGCCTGCCGAGCGCGCGGGTCTTGTTTTGGCAATGTTAAACGACCTGCTAACGACGCTAAATAAGTGTGCGTTGGGGGATATCTGGCTTGTTGCAAATGATGAAGCTGTGTTTGATCTTGGGGCGGAATTCGGAGTCCGTGATATCCATGAGCATGTTTCAAAGGGCTATAATCAGGGCGTTTATGCGGGATTGCAATCCGTTAATGCGCAGAATTCAGTCATTATTCTTCCCGCTGATCTTCCATTGGCACAGCCCCACGACATTGCGCAGCTGGTTCAAGCAGGGATTGGCATCAACCCAAAGGTTGCGATTGTACCTGATCGTCACAATCGTGGGACAAACGGGTTGTATCTATCTGAGCCTGATTTGATCACAACTGATTTCGGTGAAAACAGTTTTTTCAATCATAAGGTTGCCGCCGCACAACTTGGGATTTCTGCTAACGTTGTTCATATTGAATCAATGGCGATGGATATTGACAACCCGGAGGATCTTTTTGCGATGGCTCAATCAACGACAGCTAATACCACTAAGAATTTTTTGGCCTCCACTGCGTTTGGCCAAGCGGCGTGGACTTCACATAAATGGGCGGTTGCATGACCTACGCTCCAAGCCAATCCACACTGCGCCATGTCGTATCCGCTGATGAAGCAAAATCTTTACTGGATATGCCGCTCGATACTCTGATGGCATGTGCCACCCAAATTCGCGACAACGAGCATGGGCGGCTGATCAGCTATTCGCGCAAAGTGTTTATTCCTTTGACCGAGCTTTGTCGTGATGTTTGCCATTACTGCACCTTTGCCAAAGCTCCCAAAAAAATTGATGCGCCATTCCTAAGCCCAAAACAAGTGCTTGAAATCGCGCGTTCTGGGCAGGCCGCTGGATGCAAAGAAGCCTTGTTCACGCTCGGCGATAAACCAGAATTGAGATATTCTGTCGCCCGCAAAGCTTTGACTGAAATGGGTTATGAAACCACTCTAGATTACCTGCGTGCGATGGCCGAGCTCGTGATCTCCGAAACAGGCCTTTTGCCGCATCTTAATGCCGGCATAATGACGCGTGATGAACTGGCGATGTTGCGCGAAGTTTCCGTTTCCATGGGGATAATGCTGGAATCGACCTCGTTGCGTTTAATGGAGCGGGGTGAGTGCCACTTTGGCTCGCCCGACAAAGACCCAGCCGTTCGGTTGCAGACGATCAGCCAAGCAGGTGAGTTGAAAATTCCTTTCACTAGCGGCATTTTGATTGGTATAGGGGAAACCCGTGCGGAGCGGATTGAAAGCCTGCTAGCTTTGCGTGATTTGCATCAAAAATTTGGCCACATTCAGGAAATCATTATTCAGAATTTTCGCGCCAAGCCTGACACAAAAATGGCTGATGCGCTGGAACCTGATTTGGCGGACTTGCAATGGACCATCGCGATTGCGAGAGTCATCTTTGGTGCTGACATGCCAATACAAGCACCCCCGAATTTGTCTGATGGTGGTGCTGGGTTGATAGCTGCGGGGATTAACGATTGGGGCGGTATTTCACCTGTTACGCCGGATTATGTGAACCCAGAAGCCCCTTGGCCCCATCTGGATCATCTTGCGGATAATACTGCGGGATGTGGCAAGATACTTGTAGAACGGTTGGGAATTTACCCGGCATATGCGCATCAAAACAAGGTTTGGCTTGATAAAAAGCTACGTAAACCTGTGCTCGATCTGATTGATGCTGATGGATTAGCGCGCATGGACAATTGGAATCCAGGAGATATATCCCAAGATTTGCCTGAGTTGCCAAAATCACCCGCGATTATCCCTGACATGGGCTTGTCCGACATTTTGCTGAATGCCGATAAGGGAAAAAACCTTTCTGAGGCAGATGTCTGCCGCCTTTTGGCTGCACGGGATTGCGAGGTTCATGAGGTTATGCAGGCTGCAAATGAGGTCCGCAAACGGGTGAGTGGCGAAACGGTGAGTTATGTTGTGACGCGTAATATCAACTACACAAACATCTGTTATTTCAAATGTAAGTTCTGCGCCTTTTCCAAAGGTAAGATGAGCGACAACCTGCGCGGTCGCCCCTATAATTTGGACGTTGACGTTGTGGTTGCACGTGCGCGCGAAGCATGGGATCGGGGCGCGGTTGAGGTGTGTTTACAGGGTGGTATTCATCCTGAATATACAGGCCAAACCTATATTGATATTCTGCGTGCAATCAAATCTGACTTGCCTGACATGCACGTGCATGCGTTTTCACCGTTGGAGGTGCATCAAGGGGCTGCCACGTTAGGTGTTTCAGTCTATGATTTTGTGGGGCAGTTGATTGACGAAGGATTGGGCAGCTTGCCTGGGACTGCGGCAGAGATTTTAGACGATGAAGTGCGCAGTGATTTGTGCCACGACAAGATCAATACAGCCGAATGGTTCGCAGTGGTCAACGCGGCCCATGAACAGGGGCTACAAACTACTGCAACAATCATGTTTGGTCATATTGACCGACCTGTGCATTGGGCGCGGCATCTGCTGCGTTTGCGGGATCAACAGGTTAAAACAGGTGGATTTACCGAATTGGTCCCCTTGCCTTTTGTTCATATGGAATCGCCGATTTACCTGAACGGCGGGTCGCGTAAGGGGCCAACTTGGCGTGAATCTGTATTGGTTCATTCTGTTGCTCGTTTGGTGCTTAATCCGCTGATACCAAACATTCAGGCCTCTTGGGTCAAGCTTGGCCCGGAGGGCGTCGCGGCTTGCTTATCTGCCGGAGTGAACGACATCGGTGGCACTTTGATGGATGAGACCATCACACGCTCTGCTGGAGCGGCGCATGGACAGGAAATGACACCTTCGGCAATGGAAGAGTTGTTGCTCCGCGAGGGCCGCCCATCGCGGCAACGTACGACGCTTTATCAGGATGCAGCAAAGGATCGGCGTTTGGCGTCATTCGCCTAACTTTTTTGACGCACCAACTCAAAAGAGCTACCAATTTTGGTGGTCCCTTTGTGTTATGGGGTTGCGCTATTAACCAATTAGATTGGGCAGCCATGTCGCAATTCCCGGGAAGGCAATGATCAGCGCGATACCCAGCAAGAACAGCCCAACAAATGGCCACGTCGCGCGATAAACTTGACTGATGCTCATGTCTGGCACCACAGCCTTGAACGCGAACAAAGTATAGCCGAATGGCGGAGTTATCGCACCAAGAGTAATGTTGACAAGGAACAGCAGCCAGAACCAAACTGGATCAAACTCCAGCGCTGTCACAACAGGTTGATAGATCGGAATCGTCAGCAGGATTACAGCAATTGTGTCTATGAACATGCAAAGGATGAACGGGACCGCTAACATAATAAACAACATCACAATTGGTGAGTACCCAAGATTGGCAACCAAATTAACCAGTTCACCTGTCGCTCCGGTGAAGGCGAGCAGCTGCGTGAACATCTTAGACATCGCCATAATGGCTAGTATCATTGCAGAAACCGTTATGGCGGCCATTAGCGAGTCCCATATCATCTGGAAAGAAAGCTTCCTGTAGATTGCTGCCGTAAACAACGATCCAACTACGCCCGTTGCAGCTGATTCAGATGGGGTTGCGATACCTAACATAATGAAGCCCATAACCGAAAAGATAACGATCAAGAAAGGCAAGGTACGTAGAATGGCGATGAGTTTCTCCATCGCTGTCACTGCAGCCCGCTCACCTGCCACATTGCCCGGAGCAAGTGAGGGGTTCATGCTGATCCGCACAAAGATGTAAACCAAGAAAACCCCACTGATAAAGAGACCGGGGATAACTCCTGCAATCAGCAGTTTTGCAATCGACACATCAGCCAAAGAGCCAACAATTATCGCCAGCAGGCTGGGTGGGATAATCGGAGCAAGGCTTGCGCCGCCGATAATCAGGCCCGCCGCAATACTGTAATCGTAACCGCGATCGCGCATGCCTGGCATAATGGCCCGCCCAAGCATCGCGGCCACGGCCATGGCTACACCAGAGAGTGCGCCAAAGACAGCGGATAGGACGACGACCAGAACGTATTGGCGGCCGCGTACTTTGCCCACGAGTTTGTCGATTGAATCGAACAAAACGTCCATTGTTCCAGATCGGAACAGCAATTCCCCCATTAGTATGAACAAGGGTATCGAGGCCAGAGAAGTCGTGGTCGCCGTGTCGAGCACTGAATTTGCAAACATTGGAAATCCGGCTGGGCCAATTACGAAATAAACACCCAGCAAAATTGCTGCCAGAAAAGCAAGAAAGATTGGAGCGCCCGACAAAAACAGAAAGAAGAGGATCGCCATTCCTAAAATAAGCGTTATGTACCATTCCATTAGTCTGCTTGCTCGCTCATTTCGAAACCACAAGTGCGGTGTTTGGGGGATAGGTAAAGGAGTAGGTAAACCGCGCTCAACATTAATCCAAATGTGATAAATGAAGACACCCACCACTGTGGGATTGGCACAATGGCAAGGGTTTGAATGCCACGGGTAAATTGCCGAATGTTCTCCTGCAAACTAACCCAAACAGCGAAAGAGAGGCATAAGAAACCAAAGATGCTGATGGTGATGTGCACAATGTTGGCGATAGGTTTTGGGGCGATATCGACCAGAATAGTGACGGCAACGTGGGCTTTTTCTTTGGTGACCCGGGGCAGGGCAAGAAACGCTGATGCGCAAAGGGCGTATGCCACAAAATCGCTGGCCCATGCTGTTGGTGATTGAAAAACATACCGCGAAACGACTTCGTAGATGTAGGAACACACAATCATGGCAAGACCGGTCGCGGCGAGGACTGATGCCACCAGTGTTAGGAAGTCAGCCACCTTTGCAATATTTGTAACAATCGCGTTCATTTGCAGCCCCTTTTATGTTTGTATTTGGCACGAAAAGAAAAAAATGCCTGGCTCCTATCTGGAGCCAGGCAAAACATAACTTTAATTTACATGCCTTTTGAAGCAACAAAGTCCCGGAAGTTTTCGCCTGTTGCGCCTGAAGCTTCAACTGCCACTTCCATTGCCCGCTCTGCGAACAATGCATTTGCTTCCTCCAATGTGTACCCAATGGAAGTTTTCTTTGCACCAGCCGCCATCATCGCTGCTGTTTCTTCTTCCAGAAGCGCATTGAAGATACCGATCGAGTTTTGTTCCAGCTTGTGACCCGCTTCTAGCATTGCTGTCTGCTGGTCTTCATTCAAGTCGTTCCATTTGTCCAAGTTCATCATGATCAAATAGGAAACTGTGCCAAAAACTGGCTCTGCCAGATAAGGTGTAACTTCGTGGAATTTGTAACCTACAGCGCCAACAGACGGCCATACCAGCCCATCAATTACGCCTTTTTCAGCTGCCGAATACAGCTCGCCAAACGGGATAACAACCGCTGTACCGCCTAAAGATCCTACAATTTTATTGTAGGATGGTAGGGCACGAATTTTTGTACCATTAAGTTTTTTGGTTTCATCCATTGGTTCTTTCAGGAAGAACCTGAACCCGGTTGTTGCTGTCGGTATTGACAAAACTTTGAGGTTTTGCGTTTCTTGATAGTGCGCATCAACCCAATTCCAAATGCCAGATGTGCGGCGTTTTTCGATGTCGCCGTTCACCGCATCTATAGCAGCTCCGACGCCCGTGTCACCTGTGTGGTAAAGTCCGTGCGTGTAGATGATGTCAAAGACACCAGCCGAGACTGGTTGAATTTGTTTGCCACCGGGCACAACTTCTGGCCCGCTTGGCGTAATGTTGATATTGCCGCCAGAGATTTCTTTGACCAGATCAATGTAACCATAAGCCATGTTGGCTGTGCCAGAGTGGTTGCTACCCCAAGCTGTCAACATTTTCATGTCTTCGGCAAAACTTGCAGACGCGGACAAAGCAAAGCCCAATGTAGCCGCAACCAGTGATTTTGGTATGTTGTTCATTTAGCATTCTCCCTTTTTATATATTGCTGAACTGAGGGCCTTACCCTCTGAAAGTAGTGATTTCAGCGATGTTGGTATTAAAATTATGTAGTATACGTCTTATTCTGTCGAATCATATTTTTGGAATTGTTTAACTATCTATAAAATATATATTTTTTGAAATAGTAGGTCCCCTATTTATGGGCGCAGAAGTGAGTCCCGCAGCAAAAGTGGCAAACTATTAATACGATTATGTCATTTTTTGATGACAAGACGTTGGTATGCCGAAAGATACAGCAATAGAAGAATGCCAGATCGTAATGCCTAAATTGATGCAGTTTTTGTTATTAGTTTTTTGAGGGGGTTACGCTTTTTTGTGGACTTTTGAGCCAAATCATAGATGATATACGTAGTATACTACCTGTTTATGTTGACGCTAAATTTGGATTGGAAATGCGCCATGAATGATGAATTCAAAATATTGTCTGAAATCATGGACAGCCGTTATAGCTGCCGAGCATATCTTGATAGAGAGGTAAGTAATGCGGACATCAACCAAATTGTCAGCACCGCATCAAAGGTCCCGACGTGGTGCAATGCGCAGCCATGGAAAGTTTTGGTTACCAAAGGTGACGAAACAAAATCTTTTGCAAATGCGCTGGTAAACGCCGCCAACGCTGGCCCAATGGAACCCGATTTTGATTGGCCCAAGCAATACACAGGTGATTATCAAGTTCGCAGACGTGTGTGTGGTTATCAATTATATGAATCATTGGGTATCGCGCGAGATGATCGGGAAAGGCGCGCAGAACAAATGATGCAAAATTTCAAATTTTTTGGCGCTCCCCATGTCGCAATCATAACAACCGAAGCTGATCTGGGTCCCTATGGCGCAATGGATTGTGGTGGGTTTATAGCATTGTTCACATTGGCAGCACGTGCAATGGGTGTTGCATCCGTTGTCCAAGCCTCAGTTACAGGGTACGCTCCAACAATTCGTCGCCACTTTGGAATTCCTGAAAATAGGCTGATACAAACAGCCATTACGTTTGGGTATGAAGACAAAACACATCCGTCAAATGGGTTTCGCACAGAACGTGCAGCAATTGAGGATGTTGTGAACATTGTGAAGTGATGAAATCAGCCAAAGGCATAAAGGCTTCCATAGAATAATTTTTAATTCTTGAAATCAGTTGTTAACGCAAAAAAGGACCCGATAACTCTAAATAGGTGGCTAAAGGGTACCGTCAGAAGAAAATTGGTTGATGCGGGCAGGACAGGCACCTGTCGTCATCGGATGACAAAACAGTCCCTGAGATCATTCGGATTTCTGTAATGCTGTATGTTTGGTTTCCAATTTCGCTTCGTAATGTAGAACACCTTCTTAGCCGCATTGAAATTCATCTAAAAATCTATGAAGCAGCACGAAAATCCAAACGTTATCGTAACTGATAAGCCGTGATCTTACCGCGCAGCGATGAC
>Ga0206126_10002719_pt1 | contig 18718 bp, 22 predicted proteins | sample Helgoland_Spring_5_FD_148621 | JGI IMG/M metagenome (GOLD analysis project Ga0206126, IMG submission 148621) | Pelagic subsurface seawater microbial communities from Kabeltonne, Helgoland, North Sea - Helgoland_Spring_Bloom_20160412_1 | ecosystem: Environmental > Aquatic > Marine > Epipelagic ...
CCACCAATCTTTTAAGTCCTCTTTGTATATAGCCCAAGGTGCGAATATACCCTCTGTGGTTTCTTGTGTTGGTTCATAACTATTTTGATACCAATTCAATAATTCTTGTTCTTTAAATTCTTCCGGTTCAATACCAAAATCCATAATTACTTTTTCTGGTCCTTGTGGGTGTAGTGGTGGTTCTATTCTTGTTCCACTCACAACCACACCTGGTTTGATGTGTTTTAATATTCTATCAGCAAGACCTGGTAAAGCATACATATCAGCGTGATATATCATCACAATATCATTTGTTGCCATATTGACTAATGTATCATATAGAATTGTGTGTCCTAATCTTGTTGGACCATCATTTCTGTGTATTTTTACATTTTGGTCTTTCTTTGCTATCTCTTTCATCCACTCCCAAGTTCCGTCGTCTGAGAAATCATCTGCCATACAAATTTCGTGTCTGTATCCAAGATTCTTTCTGATTGACTCGTATGACCATTTCAAATATTTTAAATTACTACGACTTGGTTGTATAAATGATATTGTTTTATCCATTATTGAATTCCTTGTTCACTTTCTTAAAATCTTCTAACCACGCTTCTTCTGAATAGTGTTTATCAAATAACTCTTTTGTTTGTTCTGAACACTCGTGATAAAAATATTTATCAGCGTATAATTTTTTCAATATTCTTTGTGCTCCTCGAATATCTCCTAATTTCACGGTAGTTTGTGGGTGTAGTAAATCTTGTGTGTCCAATCCACTATATCCCAAACAAGGTGTTCCGTGATATGATAGGTTCATACTAAATGTTCCAGCTGCGTGTGTTCTCATCATATGAATTCCGACTTTGTATTTACCACACTCATTAATCCACTCTCTCCAACTCATATAAGGTAAATATTTAATGTCTGGTATCATATCCTCTTCGGGTTGTTTTCTACCCATTGATACATTTGTGATTGGTTCATTGACCGCATGAGCTATTAAATAACTATCCAACCCACTATACCAACTCGTGAAATTACCACCCAAGATGATTCCTTCTTTATCACTTGAATATTGAGCACTATCTAAACCCTCTGGTAACATAAGAGTTCTCATTACTCTTACATCTTCACAACCCAATCCCTCATAATATTTCACATCTGATTTATTATGACACCAAACCCAATCTGCTCCTCTTAGGTTTTCAATGAATTGGAATTGTTGTTCTACTGAATAATCTTGATAATACCAATGTGGTCCCTCTTGCATTACTACAATTTTATCACACCATTGTCTGAATGAATTAATATCCATATTCGGTTTGGTCTTTGGTATCGTAACCACTCCCAAATCATATTTTCCTGTTGGCATTTGACTATAAGGACACCAATCTGCGTCCATCATTATTGACCAAGCGATATCATTTCTTGCATTTGGAAATGTTCTGTCTACTTTACCGACGATACCACTCTCTGAAAAAAATACTACTTTCATTTTATTTCCGATATTGTTTTGAATTGTAACTCATTGTATTGTGATAATAAATATTTAACAACTTGCTGAAAATGTAAATAATTTTCCTCACTCCATACATTATCATTCCAATCCCCTTGAATGTGTGATTGAAACATAAAGGTTTCTCCGTATAGATTGATATTATCTGTTTCGTGTATTCCGTCTGCTCCTACAAAATACTTTGGAACATTCTTAAAGTCAATACCTTGATTGATATGTTCGTGTCCAGCTATCCACTCAAAATAATTACTAACCGCATAAGCAGCGTCTTGTTGAATACCCCAACCTGGTGCTCTAAATCCTTTTGGTTTATGTCCACATTGTTCCCATAACTCTAATGACTCTTGAATTCTTTCAGTTGCCTCTACAAAGTCCAATTCTAAAAACTCTTGGTCTCCTATCTGTTCAAATGTGTATTTCTTTGTATCGTGATAATGTCCGTGATTTGCTAATTCTACCCAGTCAAATTGTTTCCAATACGACACCCAATCTTTTGTTAACTTATACTTGTGATGATAATAACTTGGGCAGAATAGGGTGAATTTGACGCCAAATTCATCATTTAACGAGCGCAAATAATCAACCTGAACATCACCCTCGCAACCCCAACCTTGTTCTGGGTGCAAATCATCAATCGCTACAACTAAATTCATTTCTTGATTTCTTTCTTGTTAAATGGTTCTTGACTATGATATAACTTATTTAAATTACCTTTTGATACATCATTAAATTCTTTATACCAACTCCTTGTAGACCTTTTGAAATGTGTGTTTTTTGTTTGGTCCTCATCTTTGACATAATTTCTTTTATTCGGGTGATTTCTATTGTGAACTTTCAATATATTCTTCACAACATATTGTCTATAATGTTCACCCATATGTAATCTACAACTATCTAAAAATGCACTATCATCTCCATTCATATAGACTGCCGGTGGAATATTAGCACCACTTCTCAATAAATCTGATGATATAACTAATCCACTTCCATCAAACTTTGGATATGAAATCATCTGAACATCAAGGTCTGTTGTTTCTGCATTAACCTCGTCCATTTCTTCTTGACTCATAGTATATCTAATACTCCAAGGTGATGACTCTGCTAATTTTGTGTCTTCTGGTGTATCCATTGAATAATATGGTTTATCTGTAAACTTCGGGTGTTCCAAGACTTTCCAACTATCGTCCCACATTTTTCTAATACCAAATGTAGTGATGAATCTGTTGATATTGTTAGACTTAGAGTGTTCCATTAGTTGTTCTAATACTCCAAACATCTGTCTTGGCATTAAACAATCTGATTCACCCCATATAATGTAATCACACTCATTACATTGGTTATTCAATTCTCTACGATAGTCTGCCATAGTGTATGGTTTATCGTGGTTCACATAGTATTTACTTGAAAATCCATATCTCTGTTTTAATTCTTCTATTTTCTTACCGATTTTAACTTTTGCTTTTTTATCTTCAAATTCCTCAAAATATTCTGACATATTCCACATCATCTCTACCTTGACATTGTCCTTGTTGTCTATGTCTTCCAATGCCAGATGAACTGATTCAAGATATTCCTCAACCATTTCTATTTCATAGAACATAACGTGGCATCCGATAATATATTTATTATTTAATTTCATTTTTTATAGTCTCCATTAAACCTGTGTAATCTTGTTTTCCTGTTTCATTTATCTTATGATGATAAGTCATAGTGTTTACTTTACCTATGACATCATATACTGGAACCACATTAGCTCCTGATAATTTTCTAAAATAACTATTCTCTCCGAAATAGTTTGGTCTTAATTCTTTTCCTTTGTGGACATACGATATCATAGTTCCACCAAAATAACTTGATAGAATTGAATTACCACCACATACTGATATGAAGTAATCACAATTTGCCATAACTTTTAGCTGTGTTTCATTGTAATTATCTTGAACTAAATCATCAAACAATGTTACATTGTTCATATACTTTGGTAAATCTCTATCAGATATTATCCCAATACCCTCAATATTTGCTTTTATATCATCAAATCCCTGATAGATAGAGTTCATCTCGTTTTGGTCTATTGCGAATTCACTCTCTCTATTAGTTGCCCGTTTGTAAATAACTTCATATCCACAACTCGTTAAATAACTGAACATATCATATAGACATTGGATATCAAAGAAACCATATGGTTCTTCCCCGTGTTCTAAATTAAATTTGTTTGAAATAAATACTGACTTTTTACCTGTGTCTAATCCATAATGTTCTTTGTAAGGTGGTGGTGTCCACTCATCATAATTTAATACTGCCGGTTCCACCTCTGGATTAATCCCGTGTATCCAGTTATTTGGTAGTTCATTTAATCCAGCTGCACCATTATCAATAGTTCTCTCTTCGAACTCCTCTCTAACATCATCACAAAAATAGTAAAATGGTTTCATACCCTTTGATGTGATAACCGTATCTAACTTACCTTGTGTGTGTAGGTGATAAGCATAGGGAACAACTAATGCTAACTCAATACCAAACTCTGGATTTGCTTTTACTATCATTGACTAACTTGTTTAATTACTTGGAAACCCTCAGCGTATTTACAATTTGCTTGTATTCCTCTGAACTTTGCCAATGTCGTTAAATTTTCCGATACATCAAATCCAGCTGCTTTGTATTTCTTGAATTGACTTTGATGACACTCAGCTGCTTTTATCTTTAAGTCAAATGACCTTGATATATCTGTATATGAATTTACTCTCATAGGATTATCTGTATGTCTTGGTATTGGTATTTGTTCATAACAATAAATATTTTTTACATATCTTGCAGCAGCCATTGTGGTTTTAAATGTAGAGATATGGTCTTGATTACTATCACCAGACCAATGAGTGTAGATAGTGTCTATTTGATATTGCTTTATCAATGTTTCTAACCGAGATACACTATCAAAACTAAATGGAACGTGTAAATCTTTAAATGGTAGATAAAATATATTATCCACTCCGAGAACATCAGCGGCACATTGTGTTTCTGATTTCAATTCTGATTCTGAACGAATAACTTTCCCTTTAGTAGCGTCAACTGATTCCGTATCAGTCATACATACATAAATTACCTTGTCTCCAAACTCTTTATGATTAATTAATGTTCCACCACAACCAAATTCAATGTCGTCTGGGTGTGCTCCGATTGCCATTATGTTCATATAACCTCTCCTGATTTTTTTCCGTGATTAAATAATAAATCTACTACTGATAAATATGGAATAAAATCTCCAAACAACTGATTATATTCTTTACATTTATAATCTTGCCATTTTAGTTTTATATTTCTTTTCTTAAATTCCTCATCATCTATATATCGCTTTGAACCTGGACCCGAACCCGTAATATATTCTGTTGCATTTAGGTTTTCCAAGATACTGAATATCTTATCAGAACCAACCCCACTTGAATTAAGTTGTGATGAATATACTATTTCTGTATCTATGTTTAGTTCTTTCATAAAGTATCTTATCAACTCAACTGATAGTTCTGTTAGTGAATTGTGCTCTTTACAAATAATATCATTGATTGTCATAAAATAGTCCATAAAGTATGGTGATTTAGAATAATGATTTGACAATTGTTTACAATGTTCATTGTGCCAATCTGTATCATCATTTATAATTGTATCATTGAACGATACCATATCAGATTTATTCTTGATTGGAACCGTCAACCACTTTGTACCTGTATTGGTCTTGATTTGATTTCTGTGTCCGAAGTGTTTCTTTCCTCGTGGGAACTGAACATCATCAAACACAACAAATATATCACTTTGTTTTATCTTATCGAAGTATCCCAACCAGGGCAAATAATTTGGTTGATGAATCGATACTATCATAGTTCTTCTATTGTTCTACAAATATAATGAACTTGCTCATCAGTCATCTCAACATACATTGGTAATGAGAATATCTTTGTGATGAACTCTTCTGAGTTTTTGTATCCATTAGGACTTAGATAATCTTTATAGATTTCTTGTTCGTGACATAATGGTGAGTAAGCGTTTGCTGTTGGTATCTTGTATTCGTCTAACAACCTCAACAATGTCTCTGTTCTATCTCTATCATCTGTAATCTTGACAATATATTGCCAATAGGTTTGTTTGATGTTATCATCTTTGAATGGTGTTTGTAACCAATCAACCTTTGATAGTCTTTCATTATAGATATCTGCTATCTCGTTTCTTCTCTCAATAAAACTTCTTAGGTATTTGTTTTGTGCCAATCCAAGAACTGCGTGAAATTCCGACATACGATAATTAGTTGATGGCATTGCACAAGTGTATCCATAGTCTAATCCTTGATACTCTCCATTATTTCTTCTTGTTCCGTGATTTCTAACCACCCTACATTTCTCTGCTAAAGCGTGGTCATTAGTCGTGATTAATCCACCCTCACCCGTTGTGATTATTTTACTTGGATAAAAACTAAATACACCAGCGTCTCCAAATGACCCAGCGAATCTTCCGTCATCTTCACCTTTGTTATAGAATTTTGCACCATAACTATGAGCGTCATCAGTAACTAAAAACAAGTTATTATCTTTACAATACTTTTCAATCTCTTCCATTTCAGGTGTAATCAAACCTGACATATGAACCAATACAACTCCACCCATATCATCTGTCATATTTTCTTTGATGATATCTAATGATAAACATTGTGTTTCTGAATCAACATCTACGATTAGTGGTGTATTACCTGTTCTAATAATACAATTCACACTTGCAGCAAATGTTTGTGTTGGAACTATAAATCTTTTGTTCTTGATTCCACTCGCTATCAACACGGTTTCTAAACCTGTTCCACAAGATGTGGTAGCTATCGCATCTCCTATGTCAAACATACGACAAGCTTCTTTCTCAAACTCTTCAACGTGTTGTCCTTGAATTAATGCTCCTGTTTGAAGTATTGTTTCAAACTTTCTTAATATCCATTTGTGTGTAACCTCTGGAATATAAGGTTTCGCCCTATATATTGTATCCATATTTTTTTACTCCTTCATTGTAATACCACTTTGCGTAGTCTTTTAATCCTTCTTCTAACTTGGTGTAATCCCAATTTGTCTCAAATGTGAAATCGTGTTCTGGTAAAACTGCATTCTCATCATCTTGAACTAACATCACTTCACCCTCTCGTGAGTATTCATTTACTTTGTAGATTAAGTCAACGATTTCAATATTATCTCCAACGACCTCAATCATCTCATATGTTCTTGCTCCGGTAGTTACCAATCTGACTAACTGATTAACTACATCTTGAACAAATACAACATTAACTTTATTTTTTCCATTACCAGCTACCTCAATATGCTCTCTATTGATAATCTTATTCATATAATGACCTAATCTTGGTCTATGATTACCTTGACCCACGATATAACTTGGTCTAACTATCTTGTAGTTAAGTTTTGAATCTTGTAGTCTTCTTTCAACTTGTTTCTTGTCGTGTCCGTAATCCCCATAATTTTGTGAGTATTTACTATTAGCTGCTCCACTACTGACAAAGATATAATTTGTATCCTCATTTATTCTATCCTCAATCAAGTCAAACTGACTTTCAAAGAATAAACACATATCAACAATACAACCATAAGCATCAAAGTCTATCTTATCCAAGTCCTCTGAATTATTTCTATCACCTTGTATGATATTTGCCTCACAAGTTTCCATAACATAATCTGGACCTGTTCCACTACGATTAAACATATCGACATTATATCCTTGGTCTAACAACTTTTCTATCAAAGCTTTACCTACAAATCTATTACCACCAAAAACTAAAACTTTTTTTCTTTGTTCAAGTTCTTGTAGTCCCATTACTTCCTCTAAATCCATTAAATTAACTCCTTGATTTCATCTTTGGTGAATTGTTCTGCTTCATTAGAATATAATCCGTCTTCTGATATCTTCTCGTGTAGATTCTCTCCGACTTGTAGTCCAATGGTTTTCACATTCAACTCTTTACCCTCTGGTAAATACTTCTCTGCCATTGCGTCAAGTAAATCGCCCATACTCATAGATTTCATACTTGGGAAATGGAAATGACTTGATGTTGCATTTTCCATACAATCAAATATTAAATCAACTGCTTGGTTAAGTGTCCAAAAGTATCTTGTTGCAGCTGGGTCTGTTACGATAATCTCTTCACCTTTTTGTAGTTTGTCTTTCCAAATACACAACACCGAACCTGTTGAATACAACACATTTCCGTATCTAACTATTCTGAATTTGGTCTGTGGATAATCTTGTTCAAATTGTGTAAACATTCTTTCCATAAGATATTTACTTGCACCATATGTTCCTGTGACTTGTGCTGCTTTATCTGTTGAAATTCCTATCACGAACTCTACATCATTTTTTACTGCTTCTTCCAATACATTCATACTACCAATAACATTAGACTTGATACATTCTCTACCTTGTGTTTCTGCTAATCCGACGTGTTTAAATGCTGCCAAGTGAAATACACCTGTAATGTCTTTCATTAATCTTGGTATTGTAAAATCATCACAAATATCACCAGTATGGATTTCTAATTTGCTATTCTTATATTTAGATTTTAACTCTATTAGTTTTCCCTCATTTCTTGACACGGTAATTACTTCACCACCTTGTTCAAGTATTCTATCAATTAATTCTCCACCTAAAAAACCAGCTCCACCGGTTATTAAGTATTTTTTTCCTTCTTGTATTTTAATCATTTCTGATTCTCCTTATTAGTTCGTTAGCTGCGTCTACACAAGTATCTATTTTACCACTAAATAAACTCCAGACATTATCTCCCTCGTGATTAACCAAGGTAGGTCTTGCGTCGTCGTGGTCTCTATTTGACAATACGGTTCTAAAAGTATACATAGAACCTATGTGTTCTAAGTCTGCGAACTCATCACCAAAATACTTTACTCCACTTTCTATGAACTTATCTATCTTGGTAAGTTCTGGGTCCGGGTTTTCTATCAAACCTTTATTTATATATTTTGTGTATCTATGTGGCCAGAATGCTTCAGTTCCCTCGTTCCAACAATGGATTGCGTGTTTCACATTACCCAAAACGTGATACTCACTCCCATATGGGTCCAAGCACATAAATGGTCCGTCCATTACTACTATACTCGTATTCTCAAAAATCTTTGGTAGTTTCACAACTGGTTTTTCACACAACTCATATTGATATCTTTTCTTGTTCTCTAATAACTGATTGATATCTGAGTATGTTGCAATCACTACCACATCATAATCTTTTTTACATTGTTCTAAATCTGTAACTTCTGTATTTGCATATACTTTTACATTAGAACCCCAAACTTTCTTCTCTAAATTCTGTCTAAGTTTACTTGGGTTAAATAATTCTTCTTCCGCTACAATCGTCAAATCACAATTAGGCATCGGTTCTCTTTCTTCATATGGTAAATTCATATCATCTAAAAACTCTTTATACTCATCTGCATTTACTAAACTATCTTCTGATGCTATTGAATACATATGACTTATATCACCATTAACCACACAATCACCATATTTTCTTTTAAATGTTTTCAATCCGTCTAAACATTCTTGAGCTGTTTCTTTACTTCGTGGATAATGATAACCCTTGTGTAATCTATATTGATTGATTGATGACGCACCATTTAATATATTGTCTGACTTTTCTTTTACATCAACCTGGAACCCGTAGTTTGTTAGTGCCAAAGCACCTGACAATCCAAATACTCCTGCTCCTACAACTAATGCTTTTGGACACACTACCTCTTTTACCTTCTCAGATAATCTAATAGCATTTAATGACATTTTTCTATTTAGTTCATAATCCCCTGCATTTGAGAATAAGAATTGGAACATAGTTTTTAGTGGTTCACCACCATAACTTACTAAGTCTGTTTCATTGACAAAGTGTAGTGGTTCATCTGATATACCATACTTGAACATAGCTGTTCTTCCGTCTTCTAATTCTACCTTGAAGTCATCACAATCTCCCTCAATAGATTTAATATCAAAGTCTGAATCTCCAACCCACATCATAAAGTGATGATATGCTAATCTGTCAATAAAGTTAATATCTTTTTGTTCTGGTTTAGTCCAAACAAAATAATTCATATCATCATAAATCGGATAATCATCTCTCCAACTAAATACATCATCTACATATAATTTACAATTCATAGCGTCTGCAAACTCAAATAACTGGATAGCACTTTCATAACTTAATGTCAATGGTTTTTCACAAAATACATTTTTACCTGCTGCCAACCAAGTCATCACTTGTTCATAGTGTAAATCATTTGGTGTTGATATGATAACCCAATCTGCTTGTTCTGGTTCTACAAAATTTATATTGAAGAAGTCATCAGATAATGATAAGTCATTGATAGTCTTATCAATTATTTTTCCCCACTTACCTTTTCCTATTAATCCTACTTTGACCATAAATACTCAAATGTTTTTTTCATCCAAAATGGAACTGATTTATCTTTGTCTGGTAATCCATTAAAGTGCATTACCCAACCTAATTTAGTATGTAACATATCCCCTGCCAATATTTCTTTCTTTGGCATACAACTCATATTATATCTGTAAGGAAGTAATTTAACATCTATATCCTGTAATGTCAAGTTATAATTTAATGGTGTTTGGTCTGTTCCAATACCATAATTTTGCTGAATCATATTAATATTCTCTATGTTCTCAAAGTAAAAATCTCTCATATGTTGGAAGAAATCTCTGTGATTATTATTCACGATTTGAAATCCACTATTTCCATACTTCCAATAGTCAAACCATTTTCCTTCATAAACATGCTTTGAGTAGTGTTCCATACCACGAAGTATCCAATCATAACTTCCGTCGTCGTGAACTAAACAATACTTGTGTTCTGTTTTTTCAAAAAAGTTTGGTGTATCTGGGTGGACTATCGTGTCAGCGTCAACCATTAATGTCTGGTCTGACTCAATACCATTAGCATCATAGATATCAAATAAAAAATATCTTTGCCAAATTATGTGCATTTCACTCATAGGTAGGATTGGTTCCTCTAATAAGAATAGTTCCACATCATTTTTCCTACACCACCTTCTCCAACTTTCGATACCGATTTCGTATTCTGGTTTGAGTTGTCCGTCTTTTTTGACTGCGATAATGAATACAATATTTTTACTCATAGTATTTACTCACCATTCCCCAAGTTTCTCTCATTAAATTTGTTCTGTCTTCAATTGGAAACCCTGTAAAATGCCATACCCAACTATATTTAATAAAAAATGGTGTTTTATCATTTCCGTCTTGCCAATTATGACTAAACATTTCCTTTTTGTGCATAGCAAACATATTCCATTGTGGTGATAATAAATTTATATCATAGTTATTTTTTTGTAATAAGAAATTAAATAGTGTTTGTTCTCTACCACCACCTCTGTTCCAATCATCAAGTTTTTTTCTGTTCTCAAAATAAAAGTCTTTCAACTTTTCATATACTGATAATGATTTATTGTCAAGATATACAACTCCAGCGTTAATGTATTTGTCTAAGTTTATTTTGAAGTCTGGGAAAAACTCTCCTCCATAATTACTCACACTATCATTTAACCACCTCAAATTAGCATCGTCCTGTATACCATAAACTCCACTACCAATCTCCTCAAATATATTAGGAGCGTCCCAATGAACCATAGTATCACTATCCACGATAGCTATCTTTTCATAACCTTTACCTTTTTCATAAACATCAAGTTTATTCCAGATTGGAAAAGAATATTCTTCATTGTGTTCTTCAACAACCATAAAGTCTATCCCTTTCTTTTTACACCAAGCTTCCCAACTCTTAATACCATATTGAGCATAGTCTGAGTTTTTAAACTTTGATGCGTCGTGATTGACTGCCACCATATACACTAAGTATTTACTCACTAATGACCTCTTTTACATAGTCTCCTATGTCCACTTTTGGTTCGTAACCAATGTTTTTATTTGCCTCAGATATATCACAAAGTGTTATTCTTGCTTCACCTGGTCTTTCGGGTATGTAAGTGTGTCCACAACCGAACATTTCTGCTAACTCATTGATTGAGTAATTATTACCTCTACCGAGTTCAATAGTATCTATTTCAAAATTATCACTTTGGGCAGTTAATATTAATCCCTCAACTATATCATCAATGTGTGTGAAATCTCTTCTTTGTTCCCCATCACCTGTGATTGTTAATTCAACACCCTCTTTGTATTGACTTTCAAATATACCAACCACAGTGCAATACTCTCCCTCTGTGAGTTGGTGTGGTCCATACACATTATAAAATCTACAAATCTTTGTATCTACATTGAAATGTTTTTTATACAATAAACATAAATCATCTGCTACGACCTTTGAGAAGGTGTAGGGGTTTTTTAACTTACCACTATGAACTGATGATGAACCTGCGAATATAACTTTACAACCTTGTTCTCTCGCATATTCTAATATATTCATAGTTCCTAATATACCGACTTCTAATGTATTGGCTGGATTTATAAATGATGGTTGTATTCTCGCTAATGCTCCAAGATGATAAACTATATCTACGTCTTTCATAAAGTAATTAAAATCTATTACATCTCTGATATCACATTCGTGATATACACAACCCTCTTGGTGATTTTCTTTTTTGCCTGTTGAATAATTATCGAGACTGACGACATTGTGTCCGTCTTTTAATAACCTTTTGATTAGATTTGTTCCTACAAATCCTGCTCCACCTGTAACCATTATTTTCATTTTAACTCCTATATAATTTCATTGTATAGATTGTTTTGCATTTCTTGTCTTATAATTTCTTTCTCGTGTTTTAAAGTCAATTCTTCGTGTGGTGGTAAATGGGAATAAGTTTGTGCTCCGTCTATTACCTCGTGAACTGGCTTTATCCACTTAATGTGGTCTGAGTTTTTAAATATTCTTGCTTGATAATCTGGAAAGTTTATCCAACCTTGTTCAGTTGCTCTCCAACCCCAATGTTCCATATGCCAGTCTGTAATACCATTAACGATATTAATTCTTGGAACCCATACTAAATCAGTATCATTGATTTCTAATATTGTTGGTAATTGTTTTAATAATGTTTCATTTGGTATTTCATCTGCGTCAATGTGGAATATATAATCACCTGAACAATGTTCTTTTGTGTAGTTTTTTAATTTAGAGAAATCTTTTCTAAAATGAAATGTATTTACTTTTAGATTAGAAAAGTAATCTCCATATTCATATTTTTCTAACACTTTTTCAAGTGCTCGAAATTCAGGTTCAAAAACACCTGTTCCCTTTTTAGATATATCTTGTGTAACCACCACTTCATCTTCATCTCTAATGTGTTTAGATAAATGGTGTAGTAAATTATCTAATTCTGTGTGTTCATTATAAACGGTTATTCCGTAACTAATCTTCATCTGGTAATGCCCTTTCTAATACTTCTTTCTTATCTTCTAATATTAATTTAACCACTCCCTTTAAAGAACCACCTATCAAATCATTACTATCCTCAATTAAAAATACTCTTCTTTTTCTACACTCTCGTAAGAAATATGTTCTAAATATTGATGTTTTATCTAAATAACGTTGTAGTCCAGCGTATATCCTTTTCATAGTTGCTTCATCTGTATAATCTGCGCTTTTTTCAGAGTCTTCAAATATATCATTTATCTCTTCAAATAATTCCTTTACAACTATTGGATTTAGTGAACCTTTACTGGAATTTTCTATCTCTAATCCAATGAAAAACTCAACAACACGTTTAGTGGATTGTTTTTTATAACGATATCTTGGTGCCAATACAAAAGCAGTTCTATTTGAACTAATACCTTTCATATTTTTGTATCTGAATTTGACTAATTGTCCAGCTTCTATCAATTGCCAGTTGGTGTTCTTCATAAGTCTTTAACGATACCCATTTTCTTACAAGCGTCAACAAATTCGTGTTGTCCGTATGTAGTTGCATTTTCTAAATCTAAAGTGTGTTCGTGTCCCTCATACTTCGGGTCTTTTTGTTCTTCTTCTGATAACTCACGAACCTCTGCCAATTTCCAATTCCAGTTATCTTTCTTACCCTCTGGGTATATCATACCGAACTTCCCCATATTTAAGATAGTTGGGAACCAAAAGATTTCTCTTTCATAATCAAAGAACTTTATTTCTTTCATAAGTTCTGATGATGATGATTCCATTTTACTTAAAGCATCACTATCTCTGGTGTATGTTGAATTACTCATAAATCCACAATTAAAACAAATGTAAGAACTGAAGTTTTCAATATCTATCTTCTCTTCAAAACAATGTTTATCACTTAAACAATGTGGACAAGTTATTTTTATCTCTGCCATATTATCCCTTTTTTAATTTTGGTAAATTAAGTTTTGTTGGTTCTTTTTTAAGAGTTGGTAATTTAAGTTCAACCATTTTTGGTATATCACTCATTACACTCTCAACCATATCAATTAGTTTAGTTTTCATAGATTCAAATGAGAAGTTCTCACGATTAACAATCATTTGTTTTTTACCACGAATCTTATATTTACCGTAGTTTTTGAAAACATCTCTCATCAATGCACTTGCTACTGAATATTTTACTGTGGACCATTGTGAGTCCGGTGTAACATATTCCTTTGGAAATGCATTCGGTGCTACCTTTGTCATAACGTGTGGAATTTCTATCGTGTATTCTCTATCCAAGAAGTCTGCTTGACCTGTTGAGATAGGTGCTATGATTGGTTTACCACTAAATGATGCTTCTAACAATGGTCTTCCAAATCCCTCTCCGTGTGTAAATGTTAAATGTACTTTTACTTTCGGGTGATTATACATTTCGTTCATTTCATCATCTGTTAAGTCTCCGTGTATTAAATAAATATTTGGAAGTTTATCTGCTTTTACGGTATCTTTGATTTGATTTACTTTTTTCTTCATATCAACTCTATCCATAACTGAAAAACTTGCTCCACTTGTTTTTAATACTAACGCTGGTGGGTTTTTCATATCTTTAAAAGTTAGTAAGAAAGTTTTAATCATCATACCAATATCTTTTCTGTCTTCACCGAGATTACCTTGTAACCAATGTCCTACAAATAGAAAACAAAAGTCTTCATTGATTTTAGAAAACTCATTTTTCATTCTATCTGAAAACTGGTTAGTTTCTTTATAAACATTAGTATCAGCTCCCTCAAATAATACTTCACTTGGTCTTTCTAATCTAACTTCACCTACTTTTTGTTTTGTATTTTTATCAAGTTTATCAAACTTAATGTCTGTAAAACCTTTCTTGGAAAACTCTGATGTGAATATAACCTTGTCCATACGATTACAACCATCTATCCAATCTGCTGGTGGCACGGTAGATTCTATACCAGCTGTCATACCGATATTTTTTTGACCGAATTGTTTGAACTCATTTGGTATTACGATATGTAAATGCACCTCTGGTTGTTTCGGTAATTGCGGTTGTCTTAAAAGTCTTTTCTCTATTTCCTTATGACTTGGGTCATTTGGGTCTAAAGCGTTTAATGGTGTTGAACCCCAAGGAACTGATTGTATAGCAACTTCATATTTATCACTCTCAATTAAAGCTCTACAAATGTCTCTTGCGTGATTTCCATACCCACTACGAGTTTGAACTGGTGCAGTTACTAATATTAATGGTTTAATCATACTTTGTATACCTCATATCTTTCTTTTGGTTCAAATTTATCAAGTGCTGTATTCATATGGTCTGTAAATAATCCACACATAGCTCTTGCTGACATCATTGACTCATCACTACAAACCCACTCGTGTCCTATAAATCCACACTCATCTCGTTGTTCTTTATCCATATCATACCACTCTCTAATTCTTTGACCAGCGTCAATCCAATCACACCTGTCATCAAAAATGTATGGTGTTGGTGGTGAACCTTGTAATGAACGACTCTTAGGCCATACTGGTTTTACCCACTCTCCGTGAGTTAAATCTTCATTGTGTTCCCACTTTCTCCAATCGTGTAGAGATTCAATCTCTCCATAATCTTGATAAGTAATATGTTTGTCTTTTAATTTAAATCCACATTGGTCTTGTAATCCACCCGTTACATTAACAATAATCGGTGTTCCACTCATCAATGATTCACAAGTTCCTAATCCAAATCCCTCGTTGGATGCCAAGTTAATCGTAACATCACAAATATTGTATAAATAATTTAAGTGTTTACTTTCTAATTTATTCGTTGAGAATATTACATTTAAATCTGGACACATTTCCTCAACCACCGCTGGTAAGTCTGTTCCATTTTGGTCTACTGGTTGTGTATGTAGAACGAAAGCTACATGCTTTCTTTCCTCTTCTGGTAGTCCGTATGCGAATTCTCTGAATGCCATAATGGTATCTGATGTTAATTTTCGTCTGATGTTTCTATTATTGTAGAACATACAAAACTTAATATCCATACCACCAAAAAGTTCTGACTTCATTTTATTCATTTCTAATAATTCTTTTTTATTTTTTACTGGATAGAATAATTTTTCATTTATTCCGTGTGGAATGTAAGTTGAATCCCAATCTGTTCTTGGTTTATTTTGACAAACATTTTGCACAATATTGTGTGTTTGTTTTGAAATGTTCATAATCAAATCACAACTTTCATAAAATGGTTCGTTCCACCTTGGATAAGGTAAGTCGTCCCAAATATTATAATAGAAAATAGGACATTCTTGTCTTATTTCGTGTTCCATTTGAAATAACCACTGCCAAAATCTTGGGTCTGTATAAATCATTATGGCATCCGGTTTTTCCTCTTTCATAATGTATCTCAACATCTTTTGGTCACCATAACCATCAACTGGATATATTTTTAGGTTAGCGTCTTCAACACCCGTTTCTTTTCTGACTAAGTCATTCATATCCACAAGTTTTCCTGCGTCTGGGTGTTTGATAGCTCCACCTACTTGGACCCAATCAAAGTCTTTTAGTGTTCCCATAACGAACTCTCTTGTCATAGTCCCAACACCACTCGCCATACGCAAGTCATCTGAGAATATTACTATTTTTTTCTTTTTTACTTCTGAAACCTTATTTAATTTTGGTAAATTCATACAACCTCTTTAATATTTTGAACCACTTTTCTCTAAATTATCATAATCTAATATTTTCTTTTGGAATTCTTCATCATATACAAATAAATCTAAACTACGATTAACGAGCTTTTGTAGTGAGAAATCATCACGAATGGATTTTTCTCTGAACTTACGATAAAGTTCGTCAATGACTTTTACTGATGTTAATTTGTCTTCTTTCATAATCTGTATATATGTATATATATAAATAGTCTGTTAATCTAAAATAACATACTTTTTATTTATTTTTTCACAATATTCTAACGCTGATTTTGTTCCATTAGTAATCTCTCCCTCTTTACAAAATGCTACAACTTTATCAACATACTTGACTAAATCTTTATTTCTTTTATGGTAGTAACCTACATTATAAGGTTTTCCATAATCATAAGCTTCTTTAACACAATACATATTATGTGGTTCGTGTTGTGGTGGAAATTCACCATAAGGTATTTTAAATTCTAATGCATATTTTTTTACATATCTATCCGCCCCATCTTTGGCACCACCACTTACTACTTCCACATCTGTATGTTCCATTCTTAATCTGAACATAAAGTTTTTTATTTTTGATTTATTGGTATAGGTGCGACTTCCGATAATTGCTATCTTCATTAGTCGTTTCGTTTTTGTTTTCTGACTGGTTCTGGATTTAGTTCGTCTTTATTAATGAACTCATATGTTTTTCTAAACTGCTTTATTCCATTTACAATATCTCTTGGATTATCATATTCGTAAGCAAATCTATAATTTTCTAAGTAATCTTTATTTGCTGGTTTAACTCCCTTTGGTCTAATATCATAAGTGATAAAATTATTTTGGTCATCAGTTAATTCTGGAATAATGATTATTTTAGTGTTAAACTCACCCTCAGTTTTCCAATATTTGATGAATGGTTCAAGAGTTTTTAAATCTACCATTTCTGTCTGTCTGTCATACCAAAAATATAGTGGAAATGGAACTCCAGTTAAATAATCCATTTGTTTGATTTTCATCAACTCTTGAAATACCTCTTGTTCAAAATCTGTTGCTAAAAAATCTGTTACTTTAATTCTTAAACTTGGTTCTGTCATTTTTTATTCCTATCACATAAGTCTGCTTTGGTTTTAAATTCACAATACTTACAATTCTTTGCCGAGGCCATTTTCACATATTCTTTGTTGATGACTTTACCCTTGTCATCATAACAATCATCTATAAATTCTTGTAGTCTTGTCATAACTCTATTGACACTCGGTTTTCCACTCGCTGGTGAGAATGACTGAAGTCTTTTTTGTGGATACATCATATTTTCATATAGTCTTCGTTTCAAAATAAAGTATTCCACATCAATCTTGTCTTCTGATATGTCTAATTGTTTAGCCATAAAGTGTTTGTATAATAACAACTGATTAGTTTTGTTCTTATCGGCTTTCATATACTTATTCCAACCCATTGTAGAAGTCTTGATGTCAATAATTCTCATACGACCAGTTTTCTTGTCGTGTAGAACAACATCCATAAACCCAACAAATCTCATATCTTGTGGTAATTCGAAGTTTAGATTCATTTCAATACCGACTAACTCAGTATCTTTCTTCTTGAAATGACTACCCTTTCGTTTCTTAAATTCTTCAATGATATCCAATCCATCTTTGTAGAACTCTGCCATTTCCTCTTTGGTGACCTCAAAGTTATCTTTATGTCTTTTTGCTGATTCTTTGTAGTTTTCTTTCATACGATACAATAGAATATCATCTAATGGTAAAGCGTCAGCTTCTTTGATTGTTCGTTCATAATAACAAACTAAATATGCTTGGATAGTTTCGTGTAGTGCCGAACCGAATATTGTAAAAATATTACCTGTAAATGTTCCAACTTTATCTACATAATTGAGTTTCCACATTTGTGGACACTTATCCCATTGTGAGAACTGACTATAACTTATTTTGCCCATTTACCCCTCGCTACTACTTGTGCCATAACTCCATAATTTGATACATCTGAAAAACTATCAGTTACGGGTTCACCCTCAACTGAGTTTACTCCGTTTCTCAATAATAATGTTTTCATTCTTTCTATCTTGTCGTTCATTCTGAACCATAATCCTAA
>Ga0206126_10002722_pt1 | contig 18707 bp, 14 predicted proteins | sample Helgoland_Spring_5_FD_148621 | JGI IMG/M metagenome (GOLD analysis project Ga0206126, IMG submission 148621) | Pelagic subsurface seawater microbial communities from Kabeltonne, Helgoland, North Sea - Helgoland_Spring_Bloom_20160412_1 | ecosystem: Environmental > Aquatic > Marine > Epipelagic ...
TCTTATGCTTTAACAGCATCACACGCTTTAAACGTACCAGCTACAGCATCGTATGCTATAACAGCATCTTACGCAATATCAGCTTCAGTAGAAGTAACAAAAGAAATATCATCATCATATGCCGACACTGCTTCATATGCTGTAACTAGTACAACAGCAATAAACGCAAATGATTTAATAATAGGTGTTAAAAACACATCTGGAGAAACCTTATCTAAAGGTACTCCAGTTTACTCAACAGGAGTAACAGGTGAAAACCTAAACATATCAGCTGCATCAGCATCATCTGCAGCAACTATGCCAGCTATTGGTATTCTATCCTCTACGTTAACTGATAACTCTGCAGGACAAGTTATATTAACTGGTAAAATAACAGGAGTAGACACTTCAGGATTTACAGCTGGTAATAATATTTATGTAGCTCCAACAGGAGGGTTTACAGAAACCAAACCAGGTGGGGAATCAACTGAAATCCAAAATATAGCTATTGTAGGTAAAGTAAACGCTACAGAAGGGGAACTAATAGTTGTAGGATCTGGAAGATCAAACGATGTTCCCAATCTACCAACAGATTATATATTCTTAGGTGATGGAAATACACTAGAAGTTCCACTAGCAGATGCTATTACAGGAAGTTTACCATCAGGTACAGTTTCAGGTTCAGTACAGGTTGACATAACATCAACTACTGGATATGCTACTTTTAGTAGTAGTTTACAAACTACAGATAATACTATTAGTTCTTCTGTAGCAACACTAAGTGGATCAGCTTCAACTGCTAGACAGTTAATAGCAGATAGTATTGAAACAGGCTTAAGTGCATCTGCCTCTACTGCTAGAGACATAGTCGTAACTAAAATAAGTGGTTCATCTACTTTACCAATATCTAACTTAAGTGCTTCTTTAACTACAACTGATCAAGCAATAAGCGCTTCAGTAGCAGCCTTAAGTGGATCAGCTGCAGCTGCTATAGGTACTATTTCATTTGGAGATATTACATACAAAAACTCAAATGTAAAGAGTTTTAATCAAATGTATTTAGGTAACGCTATTGGTGGGAAGTTTGAACCTGGTGAGTATCAAAAAATAGTAACAATCATACCATCAGCTGCTGCTCAAAACTATCAAGTAGTTGGTAGAATGACAGCTCAATCCGGTGGTCAAACTCACACTATAAACTTTAACGCAGCATTAAGATCTGATACACTACCTGATTTATCTTGGAGTGTTAATTATAATGAAAATTATGTTAGTTCTAAGTTTATAAAACCACTACTTTGGACTAAAGAAACAGCTACAGCTGGATTTATATTTGCATTTGAGTGTGTTACTAACATATATGGGAATGTAACCATAGATTTTGATGTTATACCAAGAACGGCCAATCTATTATCTAACGTAACTGTAAATTCAAACCAATCAAGTGAACAAACTACGATTGATACAGGATATACTTCAAATGATTTTGATAAAACATATGGAATAGCTGGTACTACTACTACATTTACTGATTTAGATACAACAGGAATCACCTTCCCATCTGCATCATACGCTTTAACATCATCCTACGCAGTAACAGCATCACATGCTTTAAATAGTACCTCAGTAAGTTCATCATACGCAACTACTGCTTCATATGCTGAGTCAACTACTATATTAAGTGGATCGGCTTCAACAGCAAGAGATGTAATCATAACTAAGATTAGTGGATCATCAACGGCTCCAATATCAACACTAAGTGGATCACTAACAACAACTGATCAAGCCATAAGTGCTTCAGTTGCAACGTTAAGTGGATCAGCATCAACTGCTAGAGATATAATCGTAACAAAAATAAGTGGATCATCAGATGCAGCAATAGCAACCGTTAACTCCAATCTGAATGCCTTAAGTGCTGCTCTCTTTTCACAACTAGCCGCAAAAGCATCTACTTCTTATGTAGATGGTGAAGTAAGTACTTTAGAAACTGCTGATACGACAAATAGTTCATCTTTAACAGTAACTGACCAAGCAATAAGCTCATCAGTAGCAACGTTAAGTGGATCAGCATCAGATTCTAGAAACGCAATAGTATCAGATTATAGTCCAAAAGTTAGTGGTTCGTTTGCTCAATACATAAGTAGAATAGATCAAACTGGAATAGCAGATACTATCCACTTTGTTACCCATAATACAAATACAATAGAACAAAATATTAGTATAGCTGCTAACGATTATGAAATAACAGTTGCTAACGCAGGAAAATATGAGTTAAAATCTACAACTCAGTGGCAAAGAGCAACTGGAGTTCAAGATAACGTTAGTTTATGGATTCAAGTAAACGGAACAAACGTAGGATTCTCAACAAACTCATTAAACCTAACAACTAACTTTATAACACCTCTATATGCACAGTGGATATTAGATTTGGATGCAGGTGATGTTGTTAGAATAGCATGGAGTACAACAGAAGGATCAGGATCAATCGTAAAACTAGCAGCGTTTTCAAATCCAACAAGACCTTCAACACCATCAGCTAACACACATCTTATTAAGATAGGAGATTAATATTTATAATAAAACACATCTATGAATATCCCAATATGGCCTGGCTCATCATCGTTCGATCCTAAAACCCAACCAACACCATATGGGTATTACGACGATGATTATGACTTCCAAACATCAGCAGATCAGTTTGCTAGATTTGCAGCACAAAACTTAGGATATCCTATAGTGGATGTTGAACTTCAAGATATTAACTTCTACAATGCCCTAGAAAGAGCCACAACGGTTTATGGTAACGAAGTATTTGCGTTTAAGATTAGAGACAATCAACTATCAATAGAAGGTGGTGATGCTCAAGTCGATTTATCAAACGCAGTAGTAACTCCATCTATGGCTGGTACTATTAGAATCGCCCAACAATATGGTGCTGAAGCAGGATCTGGTGGTAATATAACTTACCATACAGGTAGTATAGTGATGGAAGCAAATAAACAAGATTACGATTTAAACTCTTGGGCTAAATCACAGGGATTAGATAAAAAAGGTGGTATAGAAGTAAAACGAGTATTTTACGAAGCACCACCTGCTATAACACAATATTACGATCCATACTCAGGTACTGGATTTGGATTTCAAGCGATGTTTGATTCGTTTGGATTTGCTTCAATGTCACCAGCAACTAACTACTTGATGATGCCCTTATCGTTTGACCTACAAACAATACAAGCTATTGAGATGAATGAACAAGTTAGAAAATCTAACTATTCGTTTGAGTTAGTAAATAATAGACTTAGGGTATTCCCTATACCAGGTGGGCCTGCAATGTTAAGGTTCGAATATATCATAAAAAATGATAGGATGGCAACATCCGAAGCAGAAGCAGGAGATACAATAGCAAATAAAATATCATCTGTAGCAGATGCCCCCTATCAAAATCCTATATTCTCACGTATAAACTCTGTAGGTAGAGAATGGATTCAAGAATACGCTTTAGCTTTAGTTAAACAAGTATTAGGTAATATTAGAGGTAAATATGCTAACCTACCAATACCAGGAGCAGAAATAACCCTAAATGGTTCAGAACTAATATCTCAAGGTACACAAGAAAAAGATGAACTAATAGTAAGATTAAGAGATTATTTAGATAGTACATCTAGACAAGCGTTATTAGAAAGAAAAGCAGCAGAAGGACAGTTCGTTAAAGACGATTTGTCTCAAGTTCCATACACAATCTACGTAGCATAATATGGCATTATTCGCAGGTCAAAGAGACGTATCCCTAATAAGAAATCTTAATAGGGAGATTATGGGTGATATAATCACTCAACAAGCAGCATTCTATAGATACAAGACTGAGGAAACTAAAGTCAATATGTATGGAGAAGCAGCAGGTGAAAAGTTCTTCGATGGTCCATTCTTATTCAACTGTCTTATTAGTAGACAAGATCAAGTATATCCTGAAAGTGAACTTGGTGTAAACTTTAATCAAGGTATGACGTTTGCATTTTTTAGAGACGATTTAGTTGATTCTATGTATGTACCTGAAGTTGGTGATATAGTATTATACCAAGAAGGATATCATGAAATCGATAATCTAACTGCTAACCAATATTTTGGAGGTAAAAATCCATCATACCCCAATAATCAAAACCCACTAAATCCAGGATTAGAGAAGTTTGGTTCTAGTATATCGATTATAGCATCTACTCACTATGTACCTAGTGATAAACTAAATATTTCTCCTTCAATGGAGCGTATGTAAAATATGGGAAACAATAGCAACACGGGTTTAACCCCATCGCAAATATTCGAACGATCTTATAATGCCGCTCAAGGTAGAACACCTGCTATACCTAACGTACCTGTATCAAAACGAAACTTAAAACCTCGTCCTAAAACACAGGTTGAGTTATCTAGGGATGATCAAGAACCTTATGATTTAACTAATCTAGGTAATCCAAATCAGGCACCTAATAACAACGAACAACAAACGGGTATTGATTTTAATAGATCATCTAAACTATCAGTCAAAAACGATGCGACTAAACCTTTTAAAGTTGGTTTACAAGACGTTGATGAAGCAGTATTTTATTATTTTAACAACGTAATACAACCTTTTGTTTACCAAAACGGAGGACGTTTACCTGTACCTGTAATATATGCTTCACCTGAACGATGGAAATCAGCTCAAAAAGATGGTTACTATAGAGATAAAGGTGGTGCTATTATGTTACCACTAATCGTAGCACAACGTAACTCAATAGAAAAAGATAGATCAGTTACAGCTAAAATAGATTCAAATAGTCCACATCTATATTATAGTCTAAATAAGGGATACAATAGTAAAAACTCATACAATAACTTCGATTTACTAAATAATCGTAAACCAGTTCACCAAACACAAGCTATTGTAGTTGGTGATTATGTAACTGTAGATTATAGTTGTATTATGCAGACGTATTATATGGAACAACTAAACGCTTTAGTTGAAGCTATGGAATATGCCTCAGATTCGTATTGGGGTGATCCAGAACGATTTAAGTTTAGATGTTATATCGATTCGTTTCAAACCGAAGCACAACTAACAGATGGTCAAGAACGATTAGTTAGAGGAACATTTAATATTAGATTAAAAGGTCAGTTAATACCTGAGGTATTACAAAAAGATGTTTCTGCTTTAAAAGCATATAACTCTAGTGCTCAAGTAGTAATAACACAAGAGACGGTACATGGGTTTGATTGCGACGGAAACGTTATTATATTATAGAATAATCACTAAATAAATAAAATGGAAGATAAGTTATTAGAAAAAGAAGAGTTACAAACACTAAAAGATTTTAGAATCAAAGAAGAAAACATCATACTATCCTTCGGACAGTTAGCATACCAAAGAGTACAACTAGATGAACAAGAAGATGATCTTTTAGATTTTAAGAAAAAGTTTGACAAAGAACGTTCCACTTTCGCATCAACCCTCACTACAAAATACGGGAATGGAACAATAAATATAGAAACTGGCAAGATAACGCCAACAGAATAGGTTTTTGAGAAAGGTTTTAGTATTTATAACAAACGAATAATACTAATAAACACATAAAATGGCAGAAACATTATTATCACCTGGAGTACTTGCAAGAGAAAATGACTCATCACAAGTATCACAAGGACCAGTAACCGTTGGTGCCGCTATTATTGGACCAGCTGTTAAAGGACCTGTAGAAATCCCAACTACCGTTACTTCATATTCACAGTATAAGTCAATATTTGGTGGGGCTGTAACAAGTGGCTCAGATAGCTACAACTATTTAACGGGAGTTTCCGTTTACAACTATTTCCAAAACGGAGGTGAATCAGTATTAGTTACTAGAGTAACTAGTGGTTCTTTCAGTTCTGCTGAATCAACACCTGTTATCAACTCTGATACATCTAGTTCTTTTACACTAGAAACACTATCTGAAGGAGATATCATGAACAACTCAGGTTCTCAATCACAAGGAGCTTTAACGTTAGGTACAGCGGATAATATTCGTTGGGAAATAGCGTCAGTTAACTCATCATCAGGACAGTTTAGTTTATTAGTTCGTAGAGGAAACGATAACAACAGAGACAAAACAATATTAGAAACTTGGACAAACCTATCTTTAGATCCAAAAGCTGAAAACTACATCGAATCAGTAATAGGTAACTCTAAAAAGGTAGTGATGAACGATGGTGGAGATTATTATATCCAAAACCAAGGTACATTCCGTAACAAATCAAGTTATATCAGAGTTAAAAGTGTATCAACAAAAACTCCTGATTATTTCGATAATAACGGAACAGCTAAATCAGCTTTCACATCATCTTTACCTATAGTAGGTTCAGGTTCGTTTACAAACGCAGTTGGAGCATTTTTCAACACAGCAAGTGCTGCAAACTTTAACGAAAACGTATCAACAGCAGATATCCAAGGATTAACAGCTGGAGATTATGCAACAGCAGTTTCGTTGATGTCTAATAAAGATGAATATATTTATAACTCAATATCTGTACCTGGAGTTACATCACAAAACGGTGCTGCTATCGTTTCATCAGTGGCTAATAACTCGGTAAATAGAGGAGACAATATCTCTATCGTAGATTTAGTTAACTACGGAGCAAACGTTGGTACAGTGACTACACAAGCAGCTGCTTTCGATTCTAGTTACGCTACTGCATACTGGCCATGGTGTCAAACAATCGATCCTGAAACAGGAAAACAAGTTTGGGTACCTGCATCAGTTATGATTCCAGGAGTATATGCTTATACAGACGCATCAGCAGACGCATGGTTTGCACCTGCAGGTTTAACAAGAGGAGCTTTAGGAACTGTTATTAGAGCAGAACGTAAACTACCTTCATCTACAAGAGATACACTATACGAAGCAAACGTAAATCCAATCGCTACTTTCCCACAAAGTGGAGTTGTAGTATTTGGACAGAAAACACTTCAAAAACGTGCATCTGCTTTAGATAGAGTAAACGTTCGTAGATTATTAATCGCTGTTAAAACATATGTTTCTCAAATAGCAGATACTTTAGTATTCGAACAAAACTCAGCATCAACAAGAAATAACTTCTTAACACAAGTTAATCCATACCTAGAATCAGTACAACAACGTCAAGGTTTATATGCGTTTAAGACAGTGATGGATGAGTCTAATAACGGACCAGATGTAGTAGATAGAAACCAACTAGTTGGTCAAATCTTCTTACAACCAACCAAAACGGCTGAGTTCGTATTGTTAGATTTCAATGTTACACCAACTGGAGCTACTTTCGAATAAAAAACAAAGAGACTAAATATTTATAATAAAATAAAAACACAAAATGGCGATACTCGATACTAACGAAATGTTCTTCACGGCCTTTGAACCGAAACAACAGAACAGGTACATGATGCTGATTGACGGTTTTCCATCTTACATGATTAAAGGAGTAAGTGCGATCCAAATGAGTCAAGAAGTAATAACTCTTAACCATGTCAACACAAGAAGAAACCTTAAAGGAAAAACTGTATGGCAACCAGTAACGTTTACGTTATATGATGCAATCACACCTTCAGGAGCACAATCTATTATGGAATGGGTTCGTCTACACCACGAAAGTGTAACAGGAAGAGATGGGTACAGTGATTTCTACAAGAAAGATTTAACCTTCAATGTATTAGGACCTGTTGGAGATGTCGTTTCTGAGTGGATCTTAAAAGGTGCTATGATTTCTAACGCAGACTTTGGTGAGTACGGATTCGATAACGAATCAACTGCTCAACAAATCACTATGACTTGTGAGATTGATTACGCAATATTGAACTTCTAAGAAGAAATACAAATATTTTATAAAAGAGGGTTGGCTTATGTCAACCCTTTTTTTATATTATTATGTATAATAAAAACGTTACAACAAATCAAGATTATGGCAGAGTTTAATTTCCCAACCGAAACAGTCTTACTACCCTCAAAAGGTCATTTTTATGCTGAAGATTCACCTTTAGCAGCTGGAAAAGTTGAAATCAAGTATATGACTGCTCGTGAGGAGGATATACTAACAAATCAAAACTATATCACAAACGGTACAGTTTTAGACAAACTATTAGAATCACTTATAGTGTCACCAAAGTTTACCGTAGATGACTTATTATTAGGCGATAAAAACGCACTACTAATAGCTGCTCGTGTACTTGGGTACGGTGCTGAATATCCCGTTAGAATAGCCGGAGTAGACGATGTAGTAAATCTATCAGAACTAGATAACATCGATATAGATTTCGATAACCTACCAAAAGGTAAAAACGAGTTTGAGTTTAGATTACCAAAAGCAGATACAGTTATTAAGTTTAAACTTTTAACAGGTAAAGACGAAAAACGTATCGAAAAAGATATTGAAGGGATAAAGAAAATCAAACCTGATTCATCACCCGCTATTTCAACTAGATTAAAAACCATTATAACTGCCGTAGAAGGAGACGGTGCTGCCAAGTCAGTTGGCGAGTTTGTAGATAACTTTATGTTAGCTATGGATTCACGTGCATTCAGGAAACACTATAAAACGTGTATGCCTGATGTAGACATGACCTTTCGTAGCTCAGCAGGAATCGATAGGGAAATCCCCATTGGACTCAGCTTTTTTTGGCCTGACTCCGACTTATAGAGCTGGTTTATTTAGACAAATCCACGAAATAATATTTCACGGTAACGGAGGCTATAACTATAGTACTTTATACAATATGCCTGTTTGGCTACGTAATACGACTTTTAAGTTAATAAACGAGCATTACGAAAAACAAAACGATGCTAACGAACAAGCATCTAAGGCTAATAGTACTACAAAGCAAACGTTAGTAGGTGAGGATGGTAAAGTAAACGTTCAGGACTTTAAGGCAGCTTCTCAACAATATACTAAAACAAGTTATAAGTAGTAATATTTATAATAAAACACCCTTACTTTGGCTACACCCACAAAACAGGAACTAGATCAGATTAATGCTCTACTTAACGATGTACAGAAAAAGTACGATCAGTTAGGAAGATCAAATCCATTTCGAAATTTTGATCAAAAGAATATTGTAGATGCAGGTTCTGCTATTAAACAATTAGAGGTATCCCTAAAGGGAGTTAATACTGAGTTAAATAATACTAACAATGAATTTTCTAATACCTTTAAATCACTTCAGAGTATAGTTAATGAATTAACTAGAGGTAAAGTAGCAACAAATAAAATAACTAATTCTACTAGAACTTTAGAGGATGTAAGTAGTAAGATTTTAGCCCAAAAGAATAAGGGAATAAAGTTGGATTCAAAGGAACTTATGTCTATGCAGAAAAAAGCAGATATAAGTTTTACAAATCTAAAACAACAAAGGAGTCAAATTGAAGCTTTAAAAGAAGAAGCTAGTTATTCCCTAAAAGTATCAAAATCCAAAATACAAGAGATAGGTACAGCTAAAAACCTCACATCCGAAAAGAAAAAAGAAAGAGCGGCAGCTGAAAAATCCCAAGCCCAAGCCCTTAATGACTTAGCTGAACACGAAACACGTTTAGGTAACATCAATTCCATACTAGATAAATCCTCAAACTTCCAAAGCGTAATAGATAAGGGGCTAAAAAGAGAGATTTTAGATAGAAAGACTATTGAGAGTTCTATTGGTATCACTGGTGGCCTTTTATCATCTCTTTCTAAGGTAACAGGTATAACTGGTATATTTGATATTGATAAAATTAAAACTGAAGCTGAAAAAATAGCAGAGGATGCTATAGATGAATTCAGACAAACTAAAGAATATATAAGAGATGAGGAAGCATTTAACGTTAACATAGATAACGCTAAAACCTCCTTATTAGAAATAAGTAATGTTGCTCTTTTAACTCAACAAGAAGTAATCGAATTAAAAGATGAATTAAAAACCCTACAAGATAAAGAAGCTAACTTTAAGTTTTCACTTGATCCCGAATTTGATAAAGCCGCGAAAGCTAAAATTGAAAACGATATTGCTGAGGTTCAAGAGCTTATAGAATTAGGTACTGAGGGAGGTAGAAAAATAAGGGTAGATAAATTAGAGGGGGATTTAGAAAAAGCCCAAGGAGGTCTAGAAGGTTTAGAAGCAGGGGCAAGAAACGCATCTAACTCTATGTCTAGCCAATTTAAGAAATTGGGTAAAACAATGGGTTCCATATTTGATGGAGCCTTCAATGCCATAAAATCACCAGAAGCTATATTCACTGCTCTTATAATGGCAGCTGGTGAAGTTAATTCTCAAGTAGTTGATCTATCTAAGAGTATGAACGTATCATACGAGGAAGGTCAAAAAATAAGAGGAGAATTTGCTGGGATAGCAGCTTCTACAGAGGATATTACTGTAACTACTAAAAAGTTAGTAGAGGCACAAATGCAGTTTAACGAAGCCTTAGGTTTAACAGGTAAAATCATACCTGAAAACGCAGCGGCACAAAGTAAACTTACTAATCAGTTAGGTATAGGTGCTGATTCAGCTGCAAAGTTTAGACAAATAGCAGTAGCAACAGGTACAGATCTTAGAGAACAGACATTAGCTCAATATGAGACTGTAAGTGCTATGTCAGCACAAGAAGGTGTTGCTATAAATGTTAAAGGAGTAATGGATGAAGTTGGTAAAGCCGGAGCATACGGTTTAGCTCAATTCCAAGGTTCTGTAGTAGCGTTAACTGAAGGTGTAGCTCAAGCAAAAGCATTAGGTTTAAGTTTAGATCAAGTAAACTCAATAGCAGGTAAGTTAATGGATTTTGAATCATCCATAAACGCTGAACTACAAGCAGAGTTACTATTAGGTAAAGATATTAATCTAGAAAAAGCTAGATTAGCAGCCTTAAATAATGACCAGAAAACGTTAATGGAGGAGATTAATCGTGAAATGGGAACATTTGAAGATTTCTCCAATATGAATAGAATACAACAGGAAGCAATGGCTGATGCCATTGGTATGTCTGTTGAGGGGTTATCTGAATCCTTACTGATGCAGCAGTATGGAGAAATGAGTCAAAAGGAAATAGTTGCTTTAAAGGGAGAAGAAGTAGCTGCTCAAGTGGAAATGTTAAAAACTCAAGAAGCATTTGGTCTACTCATTGAAAAACTACAAGGTGCACTTACAGATATAGCAGCTGGTCCATTAGGTACTATAGCAGGTTTTTTCACATCAATATTAGGTGAATCAACTGCGATAGCATTGGTTATAGGAGGTTTAGGGTTTGGTAAGTTAATATCAGGACTACCATCTCTTATAAAGGGTCTAAAAATAATCAAGGGATTAGAAATTGGTTCTTCAATAGCTAAAATGTGGGGTTCTTATTCTACGTTTATGGGACCAGCAGCAATCCCGGTTGCCGCAGCAGCAACAACAGCTATGTTAGCGTCTATTGCAGCTTACTCAAAAGCAGATGATTACGTATCACCTGGATATGGTAAACGTACTTTATCAACACCTGAAGGTACAATAGCATTTAACGATAAAGATACAATCGTAGCAGGTACAAACCTAGACCAAAACACAGTTATTAATAAACCTACTACAAATAGTATGGTTTCAAATAACACTACAACACAAACCGTAGCACCAGCTAATAACGCTATGATGGAAGGTGAGTTAAAAGCAATAAAAAGAGTATTGGAAAATATAGCAACTAAAGAAGGAACAGTAAGTATGAACGGAACTAAGTTTGGAACTGTAACAGCTATGAACACTTACCAAATCCAATAATATTTATAATAAACCAAAATATAATAAAAACAATAAATTATGAGTGAATTAAAAGGACTTGAAGATCGATTAATAACAAAAGGATCTCCTAGATCAGTAAACAACGGTGGTGTACCAACAACAGCAAACACAGCTGGGGGTATCATTCCAATCAACAACACATTTTCTAAAGGGAAATATACAGATTTTGCTGTAGCAGCAGGTGTAGAGAGAGATGCATTGACAGATATAACAGGTAACGATTAATTAAAATATTAATCTAGAGTTATATGAGTTTATTTGAACCAAAAGCTACAAATTGGGATAGGATTAATGGACTAAGGGATTTAGCTGGAGAAAAAGATACACTACAGCGATATAAAACTCCTTGGACTGTTGGTGGTAATATAGGTAATCCATCAAAAGTAGAACCCATTATCTGGACTGACTTACCTCCTTTGGAGAATGAGTGGTCAGGTAAAGAGGAAACCGACTTTCTGCTTAGAAATGGTACTTTAAAGGATTCTGCTACCGATGCTCATCGTATAACTAGACTATTAACTGAAACAACAAGAGGTAAACTATTCTCAGTTAAACAAAACCTACTATCAAGATTAGGCGTTGCTACTGAGGCCTCTGGAATCCTCAACGAGGGTGTTTATTTACCAACTTCAACGTTAGCTCAAGTAGGTGTTGTTGGTTTAGGCGGTCACCTTAATAAACAAGGTGTTAATCCCTTTAGAAAAACAGGAGAGGTAGATAACCCAGATGATGGTAACACAATCTTAGGATTTGATGTTACTAACCCCTTAGGTTTACCTGCATATGCCCAAGTAGTTAGAGGGGATCAAGAAACTGGAGAAAATAGATTAGTAGGTTATTTTAATAACAAGATTAATAGAACCCAAAAACCATCTAGTGGTACTACCCCATCTTTTACTGATAAGTTAAAAAATAGGTTTATTAAACTTGATGGACCTAATATTTTAGATTCATATAGTGGAGGACCTGGATCTGTCGCTGGTGTAGGTTATACTACAATCAGAATGTCACCTGAACAACGTACAGGTAAAAATAACGATAAGTTATCTCTATCTGGTTTCTTTACAGAAAGTGGTAGACCCTCTAAGGTAAACCCAAATATAAAGTTTAAAGATTTTACACTACCCTCTATTACTGATACTTTTGGGTCTGATGCGGCATCATTAGGGGGATCTACTGAGGGTGTAGAAACACTATCCTTCTTTAATTATGGGGTTTTTACCCACCAATATAACCAAAAAGAATATAAAAGTTTAATAAAATCCAATCAGATTTTAAATGAAAACTCATCAGTTTCCCTTACATATCAAAGACTTACTGGGGTAGATACTTTACTTGGTATAAGTGAAGGGGGTATAAGAGATTTGAGTCAAAATAAAATACTACTTAAGAATACTTCAGTATATCAAAATGGGTTTGAAACAAACGAAAAAGTAACTAACCCCGAAGGTTCTTTATCGTCTACTTTAACTCAAAAACAGTTAATAGAGCGAATCCCACTCCAAAAACCACATTCAATAGGTCCTGATTTTAGAAAATCACTTACTAAACAACCAAATCAAACTATATCTAACTCTTTAGATTATGAAAAGGAAGGTATAATAACTAGGGTTGGTGCTGGTGATCCTGGACAACGTGGTAATATAAGCAATTTTGAATATGGTAAAATAAATTCAAGTGGTGTTTCTGAACCTGTAGATAAAATAACTGCAAAAACCCTATATGAATCATCATCACCAAAGAATGATAAAGGTACTAACGATTTAGTTAAGTTTAGAATAGCAGCAGTAAATTCTGAAGCTCCATCAAAAAGTACATACATGCACTTTAGAGCGTTTTTAGGATCGTTTTCTGACAGTTATAACTCATCATGGGGTTCTCAAAAGTTTATGGGTAGAGCTGAAAGCTTTCATAACTACGAAGGGTTTGATCGTTCTATATCCATGAACTGGACAGTACCCGCTCAAAGTAGAAACGAGTTGATGATAATGCATCAAAAACTAAACTACCTAGCATCTAACTTAGCACCTGATTATGTAGGTGGTAAATATATGGCTGGACCTTTAGTAAAATTAACTGTGGGTGGGTACCTATACGAACAATATGGTTTTATAGAATCACTTACACTTAATATACCAGAAACATCCCCATGGGAGGTAGCAGTATCTACATCTAAAGATGAGGTATTTGGTGATAATAAACAACTTTCCCACGATACAAGTGTTAAAGAACTACCCCATGTTGTAGAAGCATCTCTATCGTTTAAACCCATACATAATTTTGTAGTTCAAAAACAAAACAATACTTTTAAAGGAGGTACATTAACTGAATATGGATTACAACAATATATAGCATTAGCAGCATCTTCAGGAGCGAGTGGATACAATATAGAGAAAACAAAACCATATAAGCCTAAAACCTAATAATGAATAGATACGTAGACCAACCAACCACTACAGGTAGTATGGGTAACCAGATGTATACAACTACAAAATATCAAAAAATACCTTTGAGTTTTGAAGATTTGTATGTATATTCTACTATAGGTGACAGGTATGATGAGTTAGCATTACAATATTATAACGATTCAACTTTTTGGTGGGTTATATCTATGGCAAACGATACACTAGATCAATCAACATACTTCCCACCAACAGGAATACAACTAAGAATACCAGCAAATTTATCAGGTATTCTATCAAATTTTAAAGTTTTAAATGAATAATTATGGCAAACCAAGTACCGGTAATAGGTGAAGCATTTAAGGATTATGTAAATGGTCAAATCACAGCCAGACAAAAAATATATGGTTCAGGTTTTACCCAAACTAGAACTGCCCAAGAGATGACATATCTCAATTCAAGTACTCCTTGGATTAAAATGGCATCATCAGTATTTGTAACAGGTTGGAGTGATGGTAATCGTAGACTTAAGAAAATGGGTCTCAAACCAGATTCTAATGGGGGAAAAAATTTAGCCGAATCTGCAGTATTATTTAATGGTTTAACTCCCCTTAGTGGTAATATGAGAGGAGGAGTGGCTGAATCAAACTCCCTTATAAACAACTCATCATATGGTTTTGGTGGTACTGAATTTGGTTTAAAACCATTACCTGGTATTACTAGTATAGATATAACTCCTGTAAATAGGGGTTCTATTAAACAAGCAACAGTTAATATAAAAGCATACAATAAATTTCAATTTGAGTTAATAGAAACATTATATCTAAGATTAGGTTATACTGTTATGCTTGAGTGGGGTAATTCAATATACATAAATAATAAAGGGGTTATTCAAAATATGAGTAACACCCTAATAGATACCTTCTTTTTTAAAGAAGATGGTAAAAGCCACTTAGAGGTTTTAAATAAGATAGAATCAGAAAGAAATAATAAACAAGGAAACTATGATGCTTTATTTGCTAAAGTAGTAAACTTTGATTGGACTTTCCAACCAGATGGGAGTTATGATATTACTCTAAAACTATCTTCACTAGGAGATGTAGTAGAAAGTTTTAAAGTTAATATATTAACCCCTTCTACAGAATTAAAAGAGACTCCAGGATTTGAGAGTAATTCTGGAGATTTAACTGATGACAAAGTGAATAAAAGCACAATGTCTAACTTTTTAGAATCAATCAAACGAGATACTATTGGTGATATTTTTACAAATATTAATAGTGGTGTTATAGAAATAGATGAAAAAATAACTACAACAGGAGTTGTTTTCCAATCTTCAGTACCTGAAGAAAAAAGAAGATATATAAGGTTAGGAACTTTTCTAGAATATCTACAAAGGGAAGTTCTTATTAATATGGATAATGGAAGTGGTTGTTTCCCCCTATTTTATATAAACACATCTGATGAATGTGTTATGAAAGCAAAACCTAAACTTATATCTGTAGACCCACAAACTTGTATTATTAAACCTAATTTTGGTATAATGGGTATAGAAACACCTGATTGGGCTAAAAATATGAAACCATTCTTCACTCCCAATGGTAAAAATAATATTGGTTTTATCCATGATATTTACCTTAACTTTTTCTTTATTGAAAAAATAATAGATTCAAATACAGATAAAGAAGGTAATCTTTCTTTTTATTCTTTTGCAACTGCTATATTAAATGGTATTAATAGAAGTTTATCTAATATATGTGATTTAGAAGTAACAATTAACGAAGAAAATAACGATGTAATAATTAGAGACCAAAAACTATCTCCACGTACAACTAAGGATGGGGAAATGGATGAGAGTAAAAAATCAACAACCATTGAGGTTACTGGTTTTAAAAATGGTGAATCTAACTTTGTTAAAAACTTCTCATTTAAAACCCAAATAACATCAAAATTAGCTACTATGCTTACTATAGGAGCAACAGCAAATAACAAATCAGTTAATGAAGATGCCACAGCATTCTCAAAATGGAATTCAGGTTTAATGGATAGGTTTAACCAATCAGCAACAGATGGAACCCCAGATAAATGCTCAGTTACAGAAACAAAAACAGACCCAGAAACAGGTAAACCAAAACGAAAAATACTTCCTTGGTTGGTTATTTGGAAAGCTTCTGTAAAAAACCTCTATCTTGGTACTTCCTTAGCTTTAGGTAATTTAGATATTATAGCTGAAAATGCTTCTAATAAAAATAAAGAGTTTGCTAAACTAAGAAAAGAAAAGAATAATAGTATGGAGACATACCTCCAAGCATGTTTTGCTAAAACGTATAGAGTAATAAAAGGAGGAGAGGCACAAGGTTTTACTGGAAAGGATCCAAAATCCAACCCAAATGCCGTACTAACATCAAAAGATGGCTCTAAAAGAGAATATAAAACTGAACCATTTATGGGTAAAAAATACTTCCAAAACGACCCAGATTTTATTGCTAAGGGTAAAAACCTTATGAAAAACTATGTTAAAGTTGAAGATATAGTTAAAGCCAAAGAAAAAAATATACCATCATCAAATATAGGTTTTATTCCTATTGAACTTTCTTTAGATATAATAGGTATGTCTGGTTTAAAAATATATAACCAGTTATTACTAAACACAGATTTTTTACCATACAATTATGATAAAACTATGGAGTTTGTACTTATGGGTTTAAATCATAAGGTAGATAGTAGTGGGTGGACAACATCTATAAGTGCTATAGGTAAACCTAAAAGTACACCACCAAAAAAAGAAACCGATAGACGTACATTTGGTGTTTAACCCTTCAACTATATAACTAATGTCATATTACCCAAAATCGCAAATAAAAACAAACCTTTTTACCAACGGTAAGGAGTTTATACGATCTGATAATGGACTACTATATGTTGGATCGTATTGGAAGACATCTAACGGTGAAGTTTTTAGTGGTAAAACTCCAAACGATAGACCTTATGTTGAACTATTACCTATACCTGAACCAGTAGAACAAACCCCACTAAATACAACAACTGAGTGGAAGGTTGATTACCCATCAAATATAACTAACTCCAAACCAGGTCAAGTTCCTAAAAACCATATATTCCAACCCCTACCTGAAGAGTTATATTTAGGACAAGCATCTCGCTACTTTACTAAAAAGTCAAACCAAAAAGTATATTTTGAAATATCTAAGGATACTTTTGGAAAACTATCAACTAAATCAAACGAAATCCTATTCCAACTATATACCCCTATCACTATGATTTGGAGATTAGAAGGAAACGATGATGAGGTATTTAAAGCAAACTTTAACACAGCTAAAGATATCCAAAACAGACAGCAACTACCAGGCTTCGTAAATTCTTTCAAAGGTATGTTTGTTTATCCAAAAAAATAGTGTATATTGGGGTAAATAAAAAGGTTATAGATGTATTGGTTAATAGAGGATTTAGAGCAACTTAAAACGTTTTATAACAGCGGTTATAAAAAGGCGTATATTGAAATCATATCAAATAACGATCAGATACACCCAGCCATAAATGACTTATGTGCTGTTTACATTAGACCATTAGAGGCATCAAAAGGTTTTATGTTATGTACCTCACATAGCGAGGCTATAAACGTTGAAAAAGATTGGGTTTATAAAATCCTACAAAAGTTTGATGTTTTGTATTGTAAAAACAAAAAACAACTCCTACACTACTTTATTTTACAAAACCTAGAGGATATCTTATTACCTCCTAGTAATATTGACCTACCAAATATTCCAACTTACGATATAATGTATCGTAAATACCATAAGTTAGATAACGTGAATACACTTGTACCTCTAGTAAAACACTACGAGTGGTGTGAGTCCGTATATAACGAAGTTAAACCACTAATACACCAAGAAAAAACACCATATTATGAGTTCTATAACACTAAAACAAGTGTGGTATTCAACGCCATCGAACGAAACGGAATCGGGATTAATACCGAACTATTCAGTGAACACTTTTACCCTACCAAAGCAGATACCGTTCACACACAATTCAACCTCAACACTACAACCACAAGACCATCTAACAAATTTAAAGGAGTAAATTATGCAGCACTTAATAAGAAAAATGGTGAAAGACGATGCTTTATACCTAAAAACGACGAATTCATTGAGCTTGACGTTGTTGCTTATCACCCTTCTATCGCAGCTAGTCTTATTGATTATACTTTTCCCACTGCTGATATCCATACACATTTTTCAGAGATGTATGAGGTGGATAGGAGTAAAGCAAAAGAGTTAACGTTTAAACAACTCTATGGAGGTATATTTAAAGAATATAAGGATTTACCTTTCTTTAGAGATTTACAAACCTTTATGGATAAACTATGGTATCAGTTTCAAAACGAAGGTTATATTGAATGTCCCATATCTCAATATCGATTTTATAGGGATAAGTTAGAAAATATGAATAGTAATAAACTATTTAATTATCTTCTACAGTGTGTAGAAACTTCACAGAATACTTTGGTTACCTGGGATATTTTTCGTATATTA
>Ga0206126_10002723_pt1 | contig 18701 bp, 18 predicted proteins | sample Helgoland_Spring_5_FD_148621 | JGI IMG/M metagenome (GOLD analysis project Ga0206126, IMG submission 148621) | Pelagic subsurface seawater microbial communities from Kabeltonne, Helgoland, North Sea - Helgoland_Spring_Bloom_20160412_1 | ecosystem: Environmental > Aquatic > Marine > Epipelagic ...
ACATCAGAGGCAAGAGTTATCGTATGAAGAAGTTTAAAAAAGCGGAGGGAAAATGACGTAAAAATTTTTATTATCGGTGGTACACTTTTGGCGAAAATTACTGGTACACTTTTAATTGACATTGACAGTGATAACTGATATGTATTACCAAAGCCCAAAGCTTGCAGGGAGTAATACAAGATTATGCAATAATTTAAAATGGTATTATGAAACAGGTAGCATAGATTATTTAGTAATAGCAATAAATGAAGTAAAACTATATTCAAGCTATTCACAAAATCCTAAGGAGAGAATAGGTTTACAGAATAGGAATGATATAAGAGCAATCATTTTAGATTCGAAGGAATCTCTCTTATATTCAAATCCGCATGATGAATTAGTGCCAAAAGATAAGATAATGAAAGTCACTTTAGAAAAGACTGTTATTTCTAGAGGGATTAGCAGAATGCTTCCAAAGAGTAATAATTTAGGAGATTATTACATATGGAGAACTATGAGGGACGATATAGTAAGAGCTGGACATCAAATACTTGAAGGGAAAGTCTTTAAGCACGAAGATAACAAGCAATATCCTGGAGAAGCTCCTAATTGCAGGTGCTATAAAGAGGATCTTCCTATCAATGCTGAAATCATCGAGCAGGAGAATAAAGAAGATGATGACGAGTATGAGAGATCTGAGGTATATTCCGATTCGGAAATTATCAGAAACCACATTACTTGTTGGATGATAGCGTAAATATTATTTTTTACTTACCCATTTTGTGGGTTTCGCTCCTTGTGCTCAAGTCCCTTCTTTATCTAAATTTACTGTATATCTAATGGGAAGCGCCAGAGAGCAATCTAAAAAGCTATTGATTTATTAACCAAAATTGTTACAATTCTCACGTTTATAATAGATTCAATTATATATTTGGTGTGATGGGTAAAAAAATTAGCAACAACGAAAAGTTAAATATTCTTGAAAATACAATAAAAAATCAGATCGTAGGGCAAGAAAATTTAATAGAAAATCTTTTAGTTTGTTTACTAGCTGATGGTCATATGCTGATAGAAGGTATGCCTGGGCTTGCTAAAACCACCGCAGCAAAAGCTATCGCTGATGGAATTGATGGTGATTTTCATAGGATACAATTTACTCCAGATTTACTACCATCTGACTTGATTGGTACAGAGATATATACTCATGAGACTGGCTCATTTACTTTCAGAGAAGGTCCTTTATTTAATAATATCGTACTTGCTGATGAAATTAATCGTTCACCTGCAAAAGTACAATCTGCTCTTCTTGAGGCAATGGCTGAACGTCAAGTCACTGTTGGGCATAAAACATATAAATTACCAGAATTATATATGGTTCTTGCAACTCAAAATCCTGTTGAACAAGAAGGGACTTATAGCCTGCCAGAAGCGCAACTTGATCGTTTCTTAATGTATGTGGTCGTAGATTATCCAACTCTTGAAGAAGAGCTAAAGATTATTGATCTGGATGAAAAGAAAATAAAGGGAGATAAGAAGAAAGAACTACTTGTGACAACAAGTCAAGAGGAGATTTTTGCAGCACGCAGGGAAGCGCATGATATGCATATAAGTGATGCTTTGAAAGAATATATAGCATCACTAGTAATTGCATCTCGCATGCCAGAAAAATATGATGTGCAGCTTGCGGGATGGATTATGCATGGCGCATCTCCACGTGCAACTCTTGCTCTAATTCGAAGTAGCAAAGCGCTTGCTTGGTTGAGAGGTGATGAATATGTAACTCCTAGTCATATTCAAACGATAGCGCCATATGTGCTAGCTCACAGAATTATTCCTACTTTTGAAGCTGAAGCAAAGAATATATCAAGGAAAGAAATTGTATCAAGGCTGTTAGAAGTTGTTGCTGTTCCATAAAAAGATCTGCTGTTATTCTTAGATTTTGAAGGAGAATCAAATGCTATACCCAAATTTTGATGAATTAGTAGAGCTTAGATCAAAGTCAGCTAAAGGAAAATTACCGTTTAAACACAAGGTTAAGTCTCCTGCATCTGGTGATTATTTGTCATCCTTCCGTGGCCAGGGGATGGAATTTGATGAAGTGCGTAAATATGTCGTTGGTGACGATATAAGAAAAATAGATTGGCGCATCACTGCCAAAATTGGTAAGCCTCATATCAAATTATTCAAGGAAGAGAGAATGCTAAATCTTGTATTGTGTGTTGATATGAATAAAACGATGCAATTTGGTACTCGTGGTACTTTCAAATCTGTGCAGGCTGCAAAGATTGCTGCAATTCTTGGATGGTGTGCTAGCAGTAATGGTGATAGTGTAGGGGGGTACTTATTTGGCGATACGTTAAAGTCTGATATATTTTTGCGTCCAAAAAGGTCTAGAAATTCATTATGGCAAATGCTAAGAGCTTTGTCTTCTCGTAATGAAGTGGAAGCTAGCGATCGAAGTGTTCCTTTGTCAAAACCAATGGAATCTTTGCATAAAAGCACCCAATCTGGGAGCGTAGTATTTATTATCAGCGATTTCATGAATATAGATGATGCTTTTCAGCAGCAATTATGCTACCTAGCTAGAAAATGTAAAATAGTGTTAATATCAGTAAATGACCCATCTGATATGGAAATCCCGTCTGCTGGTAATATCGTATTTGCGGCAAATAATAATCACAAAATGCATATTGCTACTGATGATAAAAATGGACAAAAAGCCTATAGTCAGGAATGGCAAAGAAACAGAAATATGCTAACAAAAATGACAAATGATCTTGGTGTAAATATTATTTCTATTAGTACAAGTAGTGATGCATATCATGATCTATTCTTAGCTCTGAGGTAAATACATTATGCAGGAAATTACCAAAGATAAGGAGTTACAGAAAAATATAGCAGAGCAAGTAAATGAGATGATGATAAATCGTCTTCACGATATTGATGGAATTGATTCTGTGAGCTGGTGGCCGCTTGCGCCTATCTGGTGGATAGTTATCACTATATTGTCAATATTACTAATTACTATGCTTGCTTTATATATAAAGAAACAAAAATGGAAGCGCAGTTGGAAGGGGCAAACATTTCAGAAGCTTGATGATTTACAGAAGAAATTGAGCAAAGATAATGCACATGATGTAGCAATTGAATTGGCGCAATTTATAAAGCGTATTGCTATGCATGAATCATCAAGAGAATCTTGTGCGAAATTAACAGGAAATGATTGGTTAGTTTGGTTAAGCAGACATGATAAAAATTTTGACTGGAAGAAGAATGGTGAAATTTTAATAGAGGAAATTTACTCTCCTCCAAGTAAGGATTTGTCTTTAGATGTGCTTGATAAGCTTATTAACGCAACAAAAAAATGGATAGTATGACTCCAACTATGTACAGCATTTTGCTTCCTTGTCATTCCGCACGTGACTACCAAGGGAGCTATACGGAGTCTCATATAGGTAGAATCAACCTTTATACTCTAGAGAGATCCCGTATAATCCTCGTACCCTAAGTACTCGAATTTACACCGATGACAGGCTGGAGGATTATTGCATAGTAATACTCGGATTTAGGGCCTATGACACCTCGGGGTGTTTTCCATATGCTCAGTAGCCATGCAGTCAATACTTATCCTATTCTAATTTTCTATAGTAATTTTTTTCGTAGTAAGCATTTTTCTTAGTGTATTAGAAGACGAGTCCATTACTATAGTATTTGCACTAACATTACCTTCAGAGTTAACTTCTATACCACGCAAAAGAGAAGAATTTGTAACCCCAGTTGCTATAAACACTACATCCCCAGATGCCAAGTCATTAAGGCGATATTGCTTGTTAATATCTTTGATACCCATTAATTTTGCACGTTCTTTTTCACTGTCATCCTTGAATATCAGTCTTCCACACATCTGACCACCTAAACTTCTAAGAGCGGCCGCTGCAAGAACGCCTTCTGGTGCGCCCCCAGTACCTACATACATATCAATATTGGCATCTTGCATGGTAGTTGCAATAATTCCTGCAACATCACCATCTTGAATCAATTTGACTCTGATATTTAATTCACGTAATTTTGCTATGATTTCTTCGTGACGTGTGCGGTCAAGTACTGTCACACTCAAATCCGATATATTACATTTTTTGAATTTAGCTAGTTCAGATAGGTTTTGTTTAATACTATTATCTAGATTTATAATTTGTTCATTTGTATTTATACCAATAGCTATTTTTTCCATATAAACATCAGGAGCATTTAAAAATCCACCAGAATCAGCTACTGCAAGCACAGCGAGAGAATTATTCTTGCCTTTTACAAGAAGATCAGTGCATTCTAATGGGTCTAGCGCTATGTCTAATTTCTTTCCAGTGCTAGTACCAACTTTCTCTCCGATATAAAGCATTGGAGCTTTATCACGTTCCCCCTCGCCTATCACGACAGTGCCATCCATATTTATTTTATTTAACGCCTTGCGCATAGCATCAACAGCTGCTTGATCTGCAAGATTGCTGTCTCCAAGACCGTACCATCTATGAGCAGCAATGGCCGCATTCTCAGTTGCCAAAATAAAATCAAATATCAATTTTGCATCCATAAATTATGCCTTATTTTACTTTTACTAATATATGTTTTTTCTTCCCGCTGGATAGCTTTATAACGCCATCAACTAGGAATCCTGCATTTATTATTAAATTTTCGTCTAGAATTTTTTCATCATTAATTTTTGCTCCCTGACCACGAATTAACCTTTTCGCTTCTCCCTTTGATTTGGCTAAGTCAGATTCAAAAAATAACTCATGACACAAAATCCCAGATTCCAATCTTTCTTCTGAAACCTCAATTACTGGAAGGTCAGCACCAATATCACCATGTTCAAAAACTTGAGTTGCAGTCTTAAGAGCAGCATCAGCATTTTCTTTTCCGTGACACAACTGTGTTACAGTGTATGCAAGCCTCTTTTTTGCTTCATTAATATTACTGGCAGATAAATTTTCAAACTCTGCTAATTCTTTTTCGGGAAATTCGCAGTAAAGCTTAGCAAATTTTATCACATCATCATCTTCAGTATTGCGCCAATATTGGTAGTAATCATAAGGTGTGATTTGATCCTCATTTAACCATATTGCTCCTCCTACGGATTTTCCCATTTTAGCACCAGAGGAAGTAGTAAGTAGTGGGGTAGTAAGCCCGAAGGAGTCTTTACCATTCATTTTATGTATCAAATCAACTCCTGTTACGATATTACCCCATTGGTCACTTCCACCTAATTGTAAGGTGCAATCGTGATTTTTGTTCAGATGGTAGAAATCGTAAGCCTGAAGGAGCATGTAATTAAATTCCAAAAAAGTCAGGGATTGTTCTCTCTGAAGTCGCAATTTTACAGAATCCATAGTAAGCATACGATTGACTGAAAACATTCTACCCATATCACGCAGGAACTCTATATATCCAATAGATTCAAGCCAATCAGAATTGTTCAGCATAATAGCATCAGACTCACCTTCGCCAAATTTAATGAATTTTGATAAAGACTTTTTTATACCAGCAATATTGCTGCTTATCTCTTCGTCTGATAGGTATTTTCTTTCTTCCTCTTTGCCAGTAGGGTCACCTATTTTTGTAGTAGTACCACCAATCAATATTATTGGCTTATGCCCATATTGCTGCAATAATCTCAAAATCATTATTTGCATTAAATTACCCACATGCAATGACTTCGCTGTGCAATCAAATCCAACGTAAGCTGTTATTTTCCCATCACGCATTTTTTGACTTAATGCATCGCTATTAGTACATTGATAAAAATAACCACGATCTTTAAATTTTTCGAAAAAGCTCATATCAATTAGTAGATTTTAAATTCTAAGTTCTAGGTTATAACATTTCTTTGTCAAGATTAAAACTATAACTAAAACAAACAAAACGCTCTAAGCACCCTTGGTTAAAAGGGTGGGTATAAATCAATTGTAGATTGACTCTGGAATTTTCCTGATTTACAATTACAGTATGAGTTGATAGAATCCTCATAATTTTTAACTCCTAATACTTAGTATAAAAATGCAAGACAAAGACTATGTGACTAAGCTCGAATTAAGTGAATTAGAGCAGGAACATGCTGAATTGAGCATAATTATTGATAACCCTCAATCTTCATCAAGCTTTTCTAAATTCACTCTTCAGAGGTTAAAAAAGAGAAAGCTCTTGCTAAAGGATAAGATAAGTAGACTGAGAGAAGAACTGCAACCTGATATAATAGCTTAGCTTTTTATTAAACTAATACTAATAAATGCAATTTTTTAATTGTAATCTCCTACCCAACTGATATAGAATCCTACCATTATAAAAAATGAAGTGAGACCTAGCTAGTGCGTAGTATCTTGAAAAAAGCATTGTGTGTTGTTGCATTAATTTTGCCTTCTGGGGCAATAGCAGAGAAAATTCAAAAAATAAACATTTCTGATAATCAAAGAATTGAGTCATCAACTATTTCGGAGTATTCGGGAGTTAAGATTGGTGGTCAGTATTCAGATGCAAAAGCTAATGATATAATGAAAAAACTTTATGATACTGCTCTGTTTGAAGATATAAATATTCAGTTCAGGAACGGCACTTTGATCATAAAAGTGCAAGAGACTCCCTTTGTTTCGCATGTTGCATTCACTGGGAATTACAAAGTTAAAACTACATTACTTGCTAATGAGATTCAAACATCACCAGGTGAAAATTTGAGAAAAAATTATATCGTTACAGATTTAGAAAAAATTAAAGAGATTTACAAAAGATCAGGTAGGTTTGCAACTAGTGTTAAATCAAAGGTAGAAAAGCAAGAAAATAACAGAGTTAAGGTTATTTTTGATATTGTTGAAGGTCCTAAAACTGGTGTAAATCAAATATATTTTGCTGGAAATAATCATTACAAGGATTCTGAGCTTAAGTCTGTGATTATGACTAAAGAGTCAAGATGGTTCAGGTTTTTAGAAACTAATGACACTTACGATCCAGATAGGATAGAATTCGATAAGCAGATGCTTACTAGATTCTATAATTCCATCGGTTTTGCAGATTTCAGGGTTATATCCGTTAATGCAGACTTACTTCCTACAAAAGAAGGGTTTATTATCACTTACTCTATAGACGAAGGAAAAAAATACAAATTCGGCAAAATCACATTAGATAATAAGCTGCCAGATATTTCCAATAAAGAAGTATGGAAATTTATTCAAAATAGAGAAGGTGAAGTTTCTAACTTAGGTTTAATGGAGCGTGTGGCAGAGGGGATTTCTGAGTATCTTGCTGGTAAGGGGTATCCTCAAGTATCCGTATATCCTGATGTAAAAATCAATAGAAACAAAGGGACAGTTGATATTACTATAGTGATAGATCATGCAGATAAAGTATTTATCAATAAAATAAATATCGAGGGCAATGTGAAAACAGAAGATAATGTAATCCGTCGTCAGATCAAGATCTCAGAAGGAGATATTTATAACCGCACTAAAATTGACAATAGTGAAAGAAATATCAGAAATTTGGATTATTTTGGTCTTGTGAATTTTAGAATGTCGCCAACTAAAAAAAGAGATCGATATGATTTAGATATTGAAGTTGCAGAAAAGTCTACTGCATCATTCGGGTTTGATCTAGGGTATAACACTTCAGGTGGTCCTTTTGCTAAAATCTCTTTTTTAGAAAGGAATCTTGTTGGAACTGGTCAGCATCTAAATGCTGGAGTTCAGATGGGCAAAAAAAGTACATATTATTACGCTGGTCTTACTAATCCTAATTTTTTAGACAGGGATCTATCGCTCGGTGGAAGTGTCTTTAGGAGTGATAATGGTCGTGGTAGTGGATTTTCAAGTGGAGAACATAAATATTCTCAGAAATCTATGGGTTTTAAGACTGCATTAGGGTGTAATATTACCGATGATCTGTCTCACGATATTGAGTATCAATTAAAACAGGATGACCTAAAATCCCCAGAAGATTCTTCTTCAATATTTATTAAGGAACAGATGGGAAAATATTCTACATCTTCAATCTCTAACACTTTAGTTTATGATGGAACAGACAACAGAATGCTGACAAAAAGTGGTGCTATAGTAACATTATCTCAAGATTTCGCTGGTATTGGTGGAAATACAAAATATTTAAAGCATGATGCTACTGCCAAGTTTATAAAGTCATTTTCAGAAAATAAGTATACTTTACAATTTTCTACATCTGTTGGTCACATTATGGGTGTTGGTGGAAAGAAAGTAAGAATATCTGATAGGTTCAATCTAGGTGATCACAGCCTAAGGGGGTTTGCTCATGCAGGAATAGGACCTAGAGATAAAGCAACAAAAGAAGGTCTGGGAGGACAAAAATACTATTCCGCTTCTTCCGAACTTTCCTTTCCAGTAGGTCTACCAGAAGAATTTAATGTAACGGGGTCACTATTTGTTGATGTTGGTTCATTGTGGGATGTAGACTCTACAGCAACAACAGATGAGGGGTTTTATAATAGCAAATCTCCTAGGGTATCTGTTGGTTTCGGAGTTTTATGGGTTACAAGAATAGCACCTATTCGTATGGATTGGGGATTCCCTATCAAAAAAGAAAGCTATGATGAAAGGCAGACATTTCATATTAGATTCTCTACGCATTTATAGATACTTTTAAGAACTGATTCTTATGCATATAATTCGCAACATTTTATTACTTACGGTCATAACGGGTCTTGCGTTTGTTGCTGGTATTACGTTCAACAAAGAAGTTATAAAAAGTAATGAGCTAGTACAAGATCATTCACGATCCATCTCACAGATCAAGAAATCTATAGAAACTATTAATCAAGAAATTAGTGCTAATCATATAGGTAGTAAAGTTTGTAACAATGATCCCGATAGTCAGAATTGCAATCAATTTTATACAAAAGTTGCTATAGTGGATGTTGAGTCAGTACTTGAAAATTCTTTAGCTATTGCTCATATAAAAGATTTTATGAATAGTATAAGCAAACAAATACACAATGATTTCTCTATAAAAGAACAAGAGCTTAAACAAAGTGAGGCAGAGCTAATAGCGCAGCGTGGAGTACTTAGTACAGAAAAATTCGAAGAAACAGTCTCTGAATTTAATAAAAAAATCAGCATGATGCAGCAAGAAAAGCAAAAGAAAAAATCTGCTCTGGATCAAGCACATCTTGAGGCAATTACAGATGTACATAATAATACTGTTGCAGTGATAAAAGAGCTATCACAAAACTATGGGTTCAATCTAGTATTGCCTAGCTCACAGATATTATTCGCAGAAAATAACTTAAATATCACTTTAGAAGTCATTAGTAAATTGAATGAGCGTCTTAAAATTGTTGAGATTAAGTATCATAGTCAAAATTCAGGGAACTAGTTCCTAGGTATAAGCACCCATGTCAAAGGAACAATATAAATCAGTTGCAGAGTTATTTTCAGATGAAGCTATAAAAGAGTGTATAAAAGAAGGATCTAGTGCTTATGATTCGGGTAATATCTATAGAGCTCTGGAATGCTTTAACGACGCTCTTACATTCGATCCTAGCCATATTGACGCTCATTTTTTAATATGGAGAATTTATATAAAATTAGGCTTTTTGGAAAAAGCTGAAGAACATTTTCAAACAATATGCAATCAAAAAAACAGCGAAACTCCTGAATATTATGATTTACATGTGTCTTTGGGTGAATATTATAAACAATCAAATAACTATAAAAATGCTATATTAGCTTTTAAAAAAGCTAATAATATTTATCCTAATAATATAAACATAACTTATAAATTAATTATAAGTTATGTAGCAATAGGAGAACTAGATAATTCAATAACAGAACTAAACCATATTAATGACATCATCAGTTTAAAGAAAAGATCTACAATGACGGAAGATTTTATTGTAGATCTTAAAAAACTTCTAGACATGCTAGCACGCTGTAACAAAATATTATTAGAGAACTGTAAATCACTTCTACAAAACGCTGAAGACGTAACAACAAAAGAGAAATTTGAGCAACTCTTGGTTTTTTTATATCACACCTATACTACAACAGATTATACAAGAGAAGTGTTGAGCTCCCAAGATGAACAAGCTTGTTTGTCCTATAGAGAACACGATTCTAATAGAAAGAGCGTGATAATAGACAAAGGGGATAATGATAAAAATCAGCTCAAACAAGCTATACAGAAAGTTATTCCTTTTGATATAATAGGGTATGAAATATTTTTAGAGCTCTCTGGTGATCACATAGTTGATCAAGTACTTGCTTAAATAAAAGAATCTCAATACAGAGATTGAAAGATTACATAACGGTGCTTTACACCCTACGTAGCAACAAGCTAGCGTTAGTTCCGCCAAAGCCAAAGGAATTTGAAAGAGCGTACTCTATTTTTGCGTCCTGCGCATGAAGAGGCACTAGATTTATCCTAGCATTTTCAATAGGATTATGTAAATTTAATGTAGGTGGTGCAACTTGATCACGCATTGCAAGTGCTGTATATATTGCCTCTACACTACCAGCAGCACCAAGAAGGTGACCTATAGAAGATTTGGTAGAAGACATCTTGATAGAATTATTATCAACAAATAGTTCCTGCACTGTATTTAATTCAGCTACATCTCCAATCTTTGTAGATGTACCGTGAGCATTGATATAGTCAACTTGAGTTGGGTTCACCCCTCCATCTTTTAATGCGTTGGACATTGATCTAAAAGCTCCCTTGCCACTCGGAGTGGTGATATGATATGCATCACCTGTGAGCCCATAACCAACAATTTCTGCATAAATCTTAGCACCGCGCTTTATAGCATGTTCATATTCTTCTAAAACTACTACGCCAGCTCCCTCGCCCATTACAAATCCAGAATGATCAACATCCCAAGGTCTAGAAGCTTCTTTTGGCTTATCATTAAAGTTTGTTGCAAGTGCACGTGCTGCAGAGAAGCCTGCAACTCCTACAGGTGTAACGGGCGCTTCAGCACCGCCTGCTATCATAACATCAGCATCACCATATTTGATCATCCTTGATGCATCTCCTATTGCATGTGCACCTGTTGAACAGGCTGTAGAAACAGCGCTATTTGGTCCAGTAAAACCGTATTTTATAGCAACATGACCAGATAATAAATTAACTAATGATGCTGGTATAAAAAATGGGCTTACTCGACCATTCTTAGATTTATTAAATTCAATTGATGTATTTTCTATTGTTATCAATCCACCAATACCAGAGCCAAGCATAATACCTGTACGCTCCCTTGATTGGTCATCTTTGGGCATCCATCCGCTGTCCTCTACAGCTTCTATTGAAGCTGCAACACCAAAGTGGATAAATTTATCCATTTTTCGTACATCTTTTGGAGAGATATAATTTTCAGGATCAAAGTTGGAAATAGAGGAAGCTATTTTACATGGTAATTTTTCAGTATCAAAGCTGTCTATTACCTTCACACCACTTCTACTTTCTATAACGCTAGACCAAGAGTCTTGAGCGGTGAGCCCCAGAGAGTTCACCAAGCCAATTCCTGTTATTACAACTCTTCTAGATGACATAGTCAATTAATTATTTTGGGATTTGATATGTTCCTTTATATGATTTACAGCATCCTCTACTGTGGTCATTTTTGCTGCTTCTTCATCAGGGATATCACACCCAAACTCAGCTTCGAAATGCATCATTAATTCGACAAAATCTAAGCTATCAGCACCAAGATCATCGATAAATTTTGATTTTATAGATATTTCCGCTTCTTCTATTTTTAAATTCTCAGCAATAGACTGTATAACTTTTTGTTCTATATCAGTACTCATATAAAAATCCTTCTTGTTGTAAAAATTTGTTTTTTAGAATTATCATAATCCCAACTCACAGCACAATCTTTTATCATAAAAAAATTTTTTTTTCTAGGTAAAAAACTTCTTATAATCAAAACCATAGATAATAAAAATAACTGTTATAGTCAATTTAGATAAAAATGGAACAAGAGATGTAGGAAGCATAATGTAATTTACCATATATGATTTAAAAATCCCAAAAAAATCAATAAAAAGTGCTGGAAAGATGATAAATTCAGTGATATATCTCTTTCGTGTATGATGCTAAAGACTTAAATATAAGTTGACTACATGTGTTTTTTGTTTGGAGAGGTGGCCGAGTGGCTGAAGGCGCTCCCCTGCTAAGGGAGTATAGGGAGCAATCTCTATCGAGGGTTCGAATCCCTCTCTCTCCGCCATGACAATAAAGCCTGCACAGGAAGAAAAGCATAGCGTATTTTATATGAGCCGTGCGTGGCAATGCACTCAAAAAACGGCATTATGGCTTCTCTTTACATTCATAAACAGACGGATTTCTTAGTGCATGATATTTACGTTTTAACAAAAAGTAGAGTGACTTATGTCAAGGCAGACATTTTTATTTTGCAATAATTGATTTTCTCTTGTAAAAACGAATTCAGTTTTTTATTCAATTAGTTATTCTCTAAGATATGTTGCAAAAATTCTTTAGTTCGATTGTCACTGTAATATTCATAATACTGGTAATTATTTTTGCATATAAAACAATGTATAAACCAGAAATGATTGTTAAATCTATAAATAACACTACTTCCGAGTCAGAAAATAATTTTGTGTCAAGGAAAGAGCTAAATTCCCTTATTAAGGAATATATAATCAACAACCCATCTGATATTATTACATCGCTAGAGTCTATACAAAATAAACAATTATCAGAATCTATTCAAAAAGCATCAGATTATATATCTGAACATAGAAAAGATATAGAAACAGCTGACAATCCACCTATAATTGGTAACGATCAAGGAGATATTACTATAGTGATATTTTATGATTACAGCTGTTCATTTTGTAAAAAAGCTAACCGATATATTAATGAGTTTTTAGTGCTAGACAATAATATTAAGGTAATATTACGCCCTATACCTATCTTAAGTGATAACTCTGTGTACGCTTCAAAAGCAGCACTTGCAGTGCATAAAGCTTCCAAAGAGAAGTTTATATTGTTTCATAATGATTTAATGAGTTTAAAGTTAATCAATGCAGATTCTGTTCGTGGACTGATCAAGAAGTATAATATAGATTTCAAATTAGTAGAGAATGAAATCAATAGTTATTCTATCAAACAATCTATTGGCAAGAATTTTGAATTTGCAAAGGGGCTTGGTGCACGTGGAGCACCATCTTATGTAATTAATGGGAATTTCATCCCTGGATTAATTACTGTAGATAAGTTCAAATCTATAATTTCAGAACTTCGTAAAGCCCATTAGTTTTTTGTTAAAAAAATTTTAATAAATATTAACTTATTGCGCAGTAGCAAAAAAGAGAGTATAATAATCTGATGCTAGATATTAATATTTATTTGCGAAGCGTAGAATATGCAACAGAAATTCAGTCAGGTAGAAAAAGAAGAAAACATACTGCACGTAGCGCTTGATAAATGCAGGGCTGCGTTCAAGATTACATTTGTTTTTGCATTTGTAATTAACTTGCTAATGCTTGTTACACCACTTTATTCCTTGCAGGTGTTAGATAGAGTAATTGGTAGTGGAAATTTGTCCACTCTGCTCATGCTCTCCATAATCATAGGATTTGTCTATTTCATACATTCCCTACTACAGATTGCACGATCATTTACCTTAATCAAGGTTGGAGAATGGCTTGACAATACATTATCTCCGATGCTTTTTGGGCATTCAGTATCTGCATCTGCTACTAAAGCTAATCCTTCATCAAGCCAGATATTACGTGATTTTCAAACACTTAAAACATTTTTGACAAGCACAGGAATTAACACTTTGTTTGATGCTCCTTGGAGTATTGTGTACATCATTGTCATTTTTATGATACATCCTTATATAGGTTTCATTACAATATTTGGAGCAGTACTTATCGTATCTCTAGCTTTCTTTAATGCAGTTGCTACTAACAGAACCTTAGGGGAATCAACCGAGCTCTCGCATAAAGGCATGGGTCAGGCAGATATTGCAAATAGAAATGCTGAAGCTGTTGAAGCGATGGGTATGATACGCAATGTAAAGAAAAATTGGGCAAAATTTAATACAGCATCTTTGGAAAAGCAATCTATTGCAAGCTATAGAAACGGTGTAATTTCAAATTTTTCAGCCTTCGTACGCAATATTATGCAAATGGCTGTTACTGGAACTGGCGCATATATTGTCGTATCCACTAGCGGTGCAGAAATGACAACAGGTGGTATGATTGCAAGCTCAATTATTGTAGGAAGAGCTCTTGCGCCATTTAACAATGCTATAGGTATGTGGAAAAGCATCAGCAGTGCATTAAAGTCATATAAGAATATTAATGATTCCCTTAACAGGTCAGAAGAAAGAGATCAAGCTATGCCTATTCCTCACGTTGATGGTCATTTGGCTGTGGAGAATGTATATTATGCTGTTCCAGTGCCTCAAAATATGCCGCAACCTCCAATGCCACAACATATATTAAAGGGCGTATCTTTTGCTATTCAACCCGGAGAAATTCTTGCCGTGATTGGTCCAAGTGGCGCAGGAAAGTCAACGCTTGCAAAGCTCATAGTTGGAGTTTGGAAGGCGTCAGCAGGGTCTGTCAGATTAGATGGTGGTGATGTATATACTTGGAATAGGGAGAATTTTGGAGATCATGTAGGATATTTGCCACAAGGGATTGAACTCTTCAGTGGTAGTATTAAACAGAATATTGCCAAAATGTCAGAAGAAATAGACCCAGAAAAAGTGATTGATACCGCAAAAATGTGTGGTGGTCATGAAATTATATTGAGATTTCCTAATGGTTATGACACCGATATTGGTCCTGCTGGATCTAACCTCTCTGGTGGTCAGAAGCAAAGGATAGGTCTTGCTAGAGCTTTTTATGGAGATCCTAAACTTGTAATACTTGACGAGCCAAATGCTAACCTTGACGAAGCTGGTGAGCTTGCGCTTGCAGAGGCGCTGAAAATTGCTAAAAAGCGTGGAATCACTGTAGTTGTAATATCTCATCGCCCTTCTATTTTATCAGAAGTTGATAAAATTATGGTACTTCAAGATGGTGCAGTTGCTAGTTTTGGTTCAAGGGAGGAAGTCCAAGGAAGAATCAAGATGCTAAAAAATGGCATGATTCATATTAACGATTAGTACTAGGAAGCAAAGATATGTCAGATAAAAAGGAAAAATCGCCACAAGAAAAAGTGAAATATTTACAAAAAAAGCTAACTCATGGCTTGCAAAGCGGGAAGGCAAAAATTTCTGATTTGGTGACTAACCTTAAGGATGGTAAAAAAGGAGAATTATCCGCAGAGAAACTGAAGCAGTTACAAAGCTTACTAATGCAGAAAAATGGTGGCAAGGATATTCCACCTAATGTTTTAGCTCAGCTTATGGCTGGTGGTCAAAGGCAGCCTAGTAAATGGAGCGTCAAGGGTATGTTTATGTCCGTTCTGCAATCGATGCAAGGTAAGGTTAAATTAATTGATCAATTTATTAATCTTGTTACAAACAAAGAGAATGATACGGCAAACGATGTAGTACAAAATGCCAGGACTCCTATATTATTTGGTACATTTGTAATTTTCTTCTTTGTAATACTGGGGTTGTTATGGACAGCTACTGCGCCACTTGATAGTGCAGCAGTGGCTATTGGAACGCTGATTACCAGCTCACAGAAAAAGACTATAAATCACCAAGATACTGGCGTTATAAAGAAAATTTACGTTGATGTGGGGGATAGTGTTAAGACTAGTGATAAATTAATAGAGTTTGACGACACAAGACTAAGGTCTGAGTATGAGAATAATTTAAACCAATATAGATCTTTTTTATCATATGAGAGCAGATTGCTTGCAGAAGTAAATGGTAACGAAAAAATTACTTATCCTTTATTTTTGCTGCAAGATAAGGATTTGCCAGAAGTTGCTAAAATTATTGAAACTCAAAATAACCTTTTTAAATCTAAAAACGAATTGCAAATTGCCGAAAGAGATTCTTTGAAGCAAAGGATAAAACAGACCCAGAAACAAATAGATGGGTACGAAGCAAAGTCTGTTGCATTAAACAAAACTTTAGAAGTAACACAAGACAGGCTGGAAGCTAATAAAAAATTAAGTGAAGATGATTTTGTACAAAAGGCTGTCCTTCTTGAACTTGAGTCAAAAGAAGCAAATGTCTTTGGAGAAATCGCAATCAATGACACCGAAATTGCAAGAGCAGAACAGGAAGTCACGAAAATAGAAATTGACTTAATTAACTTAGATAGCAAAATCTCAACTAACAATTTAAGTGAGTTAAAAGAAACTCAAATAAACTTGGCGGATCGAAGAGAAAAATATTTTTACTATAAAGATGCTCTTAGTAGAGTAGTTATAGAATCACCTGTTGATGGCGTTATAAACGCTCTAAACTATCACACAATTGGCAGTACTATTCATTCAGGCCAGCCAATTATGGAAATATCACCTAGCAACGATTCACTTCTCATTGAAGCAAAATTAGCACCAAAATTAATTGACTCGATTACTGTAGGTCTTAAGGCTAAGATTCGTTTTAGTGCATTTAAGTCAAGAACTACCCCTTTATTTACAGGTGAAGTTATATCACTCGCACCAGATATTTTTATTGATCAGAGAATGCCTACGAATGATCCTAACCTTGCTGGAGGATATTATCTTGTACGTATTAAAATTGACATGGAAGAATTTCAGCGTTTTGCAGAACAAAGAAAACTGCGTTTATACCCTGGTATGCAAGCAGAAGTACAAATTATTACGGGCACTAGAACATTGCTAAGATATCTTCTAGATCCAGTAATTGATGCAATGTTCAAAGGTTTCAAAGAGAAATAGACTTAAATGAAAAAAATATCAAAAAAGCAAAAGCAGAAAAATTTTGTTCTGCTTCTTTGCGTAGTATCAATAATAGCACTAATATATGCTGTAACAATTGTTAGATTATCATAGTACAATGCATAGAAGAATAGGGGGTTTTACTTACTTTTCTTCTATCCACGCATATGCAGAAGGGTCACTGAATACTTTATGTAAAAATTCGTTGTTTATCATATGGCTAGTTTTAAGACCTTTTATATCTCCTATAAGTGACCCACCAGATGAGAATACATCGCCAACAAAATCTAACAGCTTATGGCGAACAAATTCGTTATCATGACGCAGACCATCATGATTCATGATAATATTCTTATCGATACCTATAGCATTATCAAGAGATGCACCTTTGGCAAGACCTTTACCACGTAAATAGTCGAGTTCATGTAAAAATCCGAATGTACGTGAATTTGCTATTTCTTCTTTGAACGTGTCTTGCTCTGTAAAAATATGCTGTTGCTTTCCAATTGCTGGGCTTGCAAAATCTATGGTAAGGTCAATAGATAACTTATCTGAGGGAGTTGCAATAATTTCAGAACCAGAATTACAAACATGTATGTCTTTTAACAATTTTAGACATCTCTTAGGAGCGTTGATTCGTCTAAGATCAGCACATTCTATCATAAAAACAAAAGGCTTACTGCTGCCATCCATTATTGGAACTTCTGCACCATCAATTTCTACAATTACATTGTCAAGACCACATCCCCAAATTGCAGCCATCAAATGCTCTATAGTAGATATACTTACGTTAGCACTGTTTTTCACAGAAGTAGAAAGAGTTGTATCATATACATTTGCATAGTGAGGATATATTACATTATCAACATCACTTACATCTGTTCTGATAAATACAACACCAACATCACGCAAAGCCGGCTTTAAGGTAAGCTGAGTCTTTTTACCAGAATGTACTCCAATACCATAGCAGCTAATGGGATTGAGGATAGTAGTTTGCATATGCGAGTATTAAAATATAAATCACCCGCAATTATACAAGAAATTATGCGATACTATCCATAAAACTTTTGTTACTAAATATTTCAAAAAATATTTAGTGCGTAATGCATAATGTACTGACGTATTAACATCTTGTTAACTCATACGTGAAATACTTGAACTAGAATACTAATAAAATTAAGAGTACAACTACGTCTAAAAGAAAAACATTTGATGAGTCTGATGTTGATGCTTTGATCAATAAGTTTCAACGAGAACAAGAAGCAAATGAAAAGGAAATATTACAATTTCTGGAAGAGGGCAGGCAGCATCAAGATAGAATAGGTGAGTTATTTGCTCAAGATTTTAGCGAAAAAAAGAAAGAGCTCGCAGAAATGATGAGGAAGGAGGGAATTGATATTTCTTCAGATAAAGAAATGAGTGAAGACGATAAGATTCTTGAAAACCTAGAAAATCAGATTAGCGAAAAAGATTTGAATCAATATCAATTTAATAGATTGTCTGATGTCTCTAGATTATTAGAGAGTCACTCCTCTATTGCAGATGCATATGCAGACCCTAATAACCCAGAAGAAGAGCAAGCGTTATTAAGATTTTCTGAAAAAGCAACAGATCTTGGCAGATCAATAGATCAAGCTGTAGGTGATAAGGTTTTAGACAAAGAATCTACAAAAAGCAATCGAGTAGAGAGTTCCCTTGCAGAAACTCCCTCTCACACCACCGTACAAGCGTTGTCGCATACGGCGGTTTTAGACTTATATTTCACAAACTCCTCGAGAAGAGAGAACAAACCAATACCCTTGAACCAATTTAAATTTAGCGCCTTGTGAATAATAGGATTAAAAGATTTAACCCACCATCCT
>Ga0206126_10002730_pt1 | contig 18668 bp, 16 predicted proteins | sample Helgoland_Spring_5_FD_148621 | JGI IMG/M metagenome (GOLD analysis project Ga0206126, IMG submission 148621) | Pelagic subsurface seawater microbial communities from Kabeltonne, Helgoland, North Sea - Helgoland_Spring_Bloom_20160412_1 | ecosystem: Environmental > Aquatic > Marine > Epipelagic ...
ATCTCTTGGGTCTAATATCTTCTTTATATTTTCTAATATACTCATCTTTTGTACTTAAATTTAAAAGATGAAGTATACTCATTATCTCTAGTTAATTGTTAACTTATATCTTCATGCAATTGCCCTGATCATATTGTACGGCTGCTCCTAAATTAAAATCAGCCGATATCAACATTTACACTATTGATTTAGTGACCATTTTTACTGGTACACTTTTGGTGCAAATGGGTGGTACACTTTACGTTAGCACTAACAAGAATGGAGAGTTATATGCCAGTAGAAACAAGAAATATGATTAAAAGAGATAATGAAGAAACTGATGTAGCACTAAAAGATGAAATTCTTGGTGCACAAGATAATCCCCAACTTTTGTTGAATTTGCTTGAGGATATGGATCATATTGTAAATGCAAGAGCGATCAATCAAGACTTGATAGATGCCTTATTTACTGTGGTTAATAACACTTCTCTAGACCTTACTTTAAGAGTAGAATATCAAGATTTCTTGAGTAAGATCATTACAAAATTCAGAGGATTCTATGAACAAGTCATGCTCAATTATATTAATGCAAGAATCAGCGATAATGTTGGTTTAAAAGCGACGTTAATTAATAATCTTGGCGAAGAGATAACAGATTTTGGTCAAATAATTCAGGAGAATCGTGTGCATATTAATCGCTGCGAAGATGAAATTAAGGACAATGATCAAAATTGTATAATCACTCACCCCTCAACCATTAACGCTTTAGGTAATTTTAAAGAGGAGAATAAAACTTGTATTAAAGAGATGGAGTTAAATGGTAAGGTAATGAATGAGCAGAATGAAATGGATACAGATGCATCAATGGATTAAAAAATAAGGATTTTTTTGGTAGTGTCTATACTTTACTTCACCAGTAGCAGGCACTGCCGTATGTAAATACTAACGATTAGTTATACGCAATCTCGTTTAATGATGAATGTTAAATTAGAAAGAACGAGGAGAATTAAAACAAAGAAAATAGCAAAACTACGTTTGTCTAATGCGAACCATTTTTTGCTTAGATTCGTTCCAGCTATAGTGGGTATGAACGGTTTTTACTTCGGTTATTATCACATCTCCACTTGTAAGCTGCGCAACATCTAGACCATTCTGCAGCGCATCAACTATCAAAGAAGTTGAATTACATATGTATTTTACATCAGTAAAAATATCTTTAGTACTCTTCTCAATTTGTGATGACGAATCCTGCAAGTCTGACATTGTAACAATCATAATTTACGTTCTAAACTGCATTATTGTAATTTATTTATGATAAAATATCAAGAGATATTAAGGATCAATTTTTAGAAGTTGAACAACATTAACCAAATATTGAAATTTAATTCTCTTATTCGACCTATCATTTCTAATAAAACTAGAAAATTAATTGTACCATTTTTTCTATTTTTCTTATATAAAATCATCTAATACTTACCATAATTTAGGAGAAACAATATTGGAAATACGTGATAGCCAGACTTTATCAAGCACTACAAAAAAATGTATATATTTGTTAAGTAATAAACGATATATAAAAATATCTACATTAATTTTTCTAATTATTTTGACTGGAGTTATTCCTTCAGTTAACAGCCTTCTCTTACAAAATATTACAGATTCTATTGATAAATATTCTAATCAGGATCTAAAATGTTTAAGCCTATCCTCTCTATTGCTTAAATGGATTGTAATATATGGTGCATGGCTTGAAGCTACGAATATCCTATGGCGTATATATGACTATGCATATATGAAAATAATTCCTACAATTAAAGCACGTGTAGTTGATTATTTTTATGACCATATCCAGTATCATGAGCATCGTTTTTTTCAATCTAATCTAGCTGGAGACATTTCAAATAGAATAACAGAGGCATCAAGATCGTTAGAAATGATATTTGCCTATGCTGCTGAAAAAATCTTAAGAAAGCTCGCAATATTGGTTTTTGCTCTCTTCACTTTGTATACCGTGCATACGGTAATAGCACTTATATTCTGTATATGGCTTATATCTTTTATTAGTATCAGCCTATATTTTTCTAGGCATATAAACGAATATTCCACCATATATGGGAGGGATAAAGCGCTAGTTTCTGGAAAAATAGTTGATGCTATTTCAAACATAACAGCTATAAGAATTTTTGACTCCTATAAATATGAGGGTAAATATCTTGGAACATATCTTGATAAATCCGTAAGAAGTGACCAAAACATGCAATGGTTTATGTTCAAACTTAGGTACGTTCTTGGTATGTCATGCACATTGATGATTTGCGCAATGATGTATTATGTAATTGATTTGCGTAGTAATCTTACAATCTCAATTGGTCAATGCATTTTAATCATTACACTGTGTATTGCAGTGATAGATGATATATGGGATCTCACTCAGTCATTTGGAGACTTGTTTGAGCAAATGGGTTCATTCAATCAAAGTACAACTTTGCTGACAAAACATAAGATAACAGACAAATCGAATGCTTATAAGTTAATAGTAGAGAAGCCATTAATTGAATTTAAAAACGTTACTTTTTGCTATCAGCATAATGATAATAAATTTGATAATCAGTCTGTGGCTATTAAACCTTTTGAAAAAGTGGGGCTTGTCGGATTTTCTGGGTCTGGAAAAACTACTTTTGCGAATTTGATTTCAAGATTATACGATATTGAAGACGGGCAAATACTTATAGACGGACAAAACATAAGCGAAGTATCTATTGCAAGCTTGCATGAAAATATCTCTGTTATTCCTCAAGAACCTATTTTATTCCATCGCTCTGTCAAAGATAATATCAGATACGGAAATCCTAATGCCACAGATGAAGAAATATATGAAGCTGCAAAATTTACACATATTCATGAATTTATATTGGGGTTGAGGGGCAAGTATGAAACTATTTGCGGAGAGAGAGGGAATAATTTTTCTGGTGGTCAAAGACAGAGAATTATCATAGCACGTGCCTTTCTTAAGAAATCTCCAATATTGATACTTGACGAAGCTACAAGTTCTTTGGATATGCGTACAGAGAAGCTAGTTCAAGAATCTTTACATAATCTAATGAGAAACAAAACAGTACTTGTGGTGGCGCATAGATTTTCGACCCTATTAAGTATGGATCGTATATTAGTTTTTGATAAGGGGCATATAGTAGAAGACGGTTCTCACGATGAACTACGCAAAAAGGGCAACATATATAAGATGCTTTGTGATACTTATTGATTGCATTGCCTAATGAGTATAGATAGAGGGTGAAGATAATTTTCAAACTTCAGTATTGCCCGCCTAGCCATTGAACAGTTAGAAAATCCTCACACTTACGTACATCAAATTCACGAAATGACAAAAAGATTTATCATTCTGTGACTGTACGAGCCTATTTTGCTCTTTTCTGTTAGTTAGATTATCACGAACATGTTGCTATATGTAACTTACGCCACTTCTCAAAACTTGGTTTCCTTTCCTTCGAGTGTTTTATCCTGTTCCACTCTCTAGCAGAATACAAGGACAGACCTGTGGAATAATAGTGAGAACAAAATTCGTATGCGAAATGACGTAGGATGGGCGAATCGTTTACGGTTTAGACATTGCATACTACGAATTTTTTAAATTTTTAGCAAAGGCTTGAACTCTTTTACAACTTCAGTATATAGCTTAAGTTTAAATGGTATAATATTTGTAAGTAGCTGATCAAAATCCATCCACTGCCATTCTTTGAATTCTGGGTGCTTAGTTTGTATATTGATATCTTTATCTGAACCGGTAAACTTTATTAGAAACCATTTTTGTCTTTGACCACAATATTTTCCGCTCCATAATTTTGGTATCAAAAAATCTGGAATACGGTAACTATACCAGTTTTTGCTTTCTGCAATCACCGTACCTTTATTTGACCCAATCTCTTCTTCCATCTCACGAAGTGCAGCACTACTTGGTGTTTCGCCAAGATCTATACCGCCTTGCGGCATTTGCCAAGCTTCTGAATCTAACCGCTTTCCAACAAATACTTTGTTACTCTGATTGATTATCATCATTCCTACGCCTTGCCTAAAGGGTAAGGTATGATTTTTTCTTATAGTTAATTTTCTATCACCCATGCTCTTGCACTGTATTTTTTTGTAATTTAGAAATTGGCACTAACTCAACCCCATGTTTTGTTAACATTTTATACCATTTTTTTATGGTTTCAATAGTGATTGGAAAACCATTAGCATATCCAAGTGCTGTGCCATTTTTTTTAGCAATTTCTACAAGATTCTCTAGCTGCGCTGTTATAAACTCTTCGTCTTGTTTTGTATCTATTATTAAGTCTGGATTAATAATGTTACTATTAGTCTTTTTGCTATTTATCGTATTTTTTGCCGTGCCTTTACCAAAAACTAGAGATAAATTCCTAATGTCAAGAGCTTCATGCAGCATGTCTAAGGATTTAGTATTACTTGTGAAAATTTCCTTATAGCTAGAATATACACCATCGTAGTTTGATTGAGAATTTAATATTGCATCCAATCTTGATAGATTTTCTGTATTAGATAAGTTACTACTTAAGCTATATTTCTTTTTTTTATTAGGAATATTATCACTAGCAAGTGGTAAATATATATATATTTCATAGCCTTCTGCTATCGCCTTATGTAATAAAGGTTTTAGGTTATTGGTATAAGGTAAGAAACCTAATCCACACTCTATTGGTAATGTCATTGCAGACTCTGTGGATTTGCGATTAATACCAAGATTGGTAACGATGATTGCAATTCTGGGCTTCGAATTGTTACCATACTTGGTTTGATCTTGTGCTGTAGTATTTATTGTAATATCAAAAACCGATTCAGATATTGTATTATTTTTAGGAGTTTGCGCTTTATTGCGCACTAGCTCTGTCAATTCTTTGTCGAGTAATTTTGAAACTTCTTCTTTTGTACCTTTAGCTCCAATATAATTTGCTTTGACTTCATGATTTATATTGGAAGGTAATTCGTGTATATTATACGCCCTATATTGTGCAAGATCCGTTGCCTTATTAATTTGGATGGGTCTGGCTGATAAAAACCAAAACAATATTACAGCAAAAAGCAGAAGTGCTAGTAAAGTATTAAGTACTATTAAAAATCTTTTTAAAACATGCTTGTCGCTAATCATTGATCAATTTTATTACCTATAATCAATCCACGAATTAAATCATAAGCTCTTGCATATTGATAATCTTCCTTGTATTTCTTAGACATTTCACGCTTCTCTTCTTTCTTTTTTTCATTTTTCCCTTTATCGCTACTGTTTTCTTCTGACTTTTCGTCATTATTATATTTCTTCAGGTAACTTTTTACAGATGAGCTAGTAAAGGCAGGATTCTTTTTATCATCCTCTTTTTTTACATATTCGACTTTAGCATTTTCTATAAAAATATCTGGTTCAACACCAGTAGCATTTATTGATTTACCATTTGGTGTGTAATATTTAGCAGTAGTAAGCTTCATTCCAGCACGGTCATTGAGCTGTATGAATTTTTGTACTAATCCCTTGCCAAAAGATGTTGTCCCCACGACAACAGCTCTCTTATGTTCCTGAAGTGCTGCTGCAACAATTTCTGCAGCAGAGGCACTTCCTGAATTGATTAATACTACTACTGGTATTTTAGGAGCTTTTTGTACAAATTTTCCCGCAGAGATAATTTCATCGTCCTTAGAGTTTTTTCCTTTCACGGAAACAATTGTGCCTTGGTCTATAAAATATTCTGATATTGCTACTGCCTGGTCCAACACCCCACCTGGATTATTTCTTACATCAAGAATTATGCCACTCAATTTTTTCTTCTTCTTGTCTAGTGTTTGCTCTATGTCCTCTATAGCTTTTTTCAAAGCTTCAGTAGCTTTGTTATTAAATGCAACAATTCTTATATAACCAATCCCAAGATCACCATCTTCTTCTATCTCAAACTTAACAGGTTTTATCTTAACAATTTCTCGTTTTAGTTCAATTTCTTTTGTAGTCTGCTCGTCTTCCTTAAGCACAAGCAAATTCAAGCTAGTACCAGGCTTACCTCTCATTTCTTTTACAGCTTTGTTAAATCCCATATTAGAAACTAGCTGCCCGTTAACACCCACTATATAGTCGCCAGCATTGATTCCTGCGTTATATGCTGGTAGGTCATCAATCGGCGTTATTATTTTGATAGCACCGCTATCGTAAATGACTTCTACGCCTATTCCTCCAAATTCGCCATCTGTATTAGTTAAGAAAAACTCAAGATCATCATCTGTGTAGTAGCCAGAATAAGGGTCAAGTGATTTCAGCATACCATTGATTGCCTCATCTACCATTTCCTGCTTATTTGATTCTTGGACATATTCTTTTTCTATGCGATTAAACACTTCTTGAAATTGCCTGAAATAATCTCCATGAGAAGGTAACACTGTATTGTTTTTTGTATTTTGATTAACTTGTATCACATCGGCATTAGTTTTTGCGTCCTGTGCTAGGGATGAGGAGCTAATAACGAACAAAAATATTATTTGTAAAATCACGATTGGTTTTTTTGACATATTGGTTATTTTATTTTTTATAAATTATAAAATCTTTTTCATATATATAACTCTGCATTTTCAGTAAGCGCATGTTTCTGTATGAATTGAAATCTTTTTTCTGGTTTTTTCCCCATAAGATCATCTACCATAACATCTGCATTTGCAAAGTCACTAATATTTACTTTATACAATATACGAGTTTTAGGATTCATTGTTGTTTCTTTTAATTGCTTTGGCGTCATTTCTCCAAGGCCTTTAAAACGCCCCACTTCTATTTTCGCTTTGTTTTTGGATAATTCTTTAAACAATTTATCTTTTTGTTGGTCGTTAGACGCATAATATGCGCTACTTCCTTGCGTTAAGCGATATAAAGGGGGTTTTGCTAAATATAAATGCCCATTTTCTATTAATTTTCTCATATGCAGATAAAAGAGTGTCATTAATAGTGAAGCTATATGCGCACCATCTACATCCGCATCTGTCATGATAATTATTTTCTCATAACGTAAATTTTCTTCCGAGTATCTATCTTTTGACCCGCAATTAAGTGCTATTTCTAAATCCGACACTTCTTGGTTTGCTGATATTTTTTGCATAGTAGCATTTGCTACGTTTAATATTTTTCCTCTAAGTGGTAGTATGGCCTGCGTTTTTCTATCCCTGGCTTGCTTTGCAGATCCACCAGCAGAGTCGCCCTCCACTAGAAATAATTCTGTACCCTTTGCGCTAGTATTTGAACAATCAGCAAGCTTGCCAGGGAGGCGCAATTTTTGCGTTGCTGTTTTTCTACTGACATTTTTTTCGTTCTTACGACTAAGGCGATATTCTGCATTGCTAACAAAATGTTCTATTAGCTGAGAGGAAGAATCCTTATTACCACTTAGCCAATGGTCAAAATGGTCCTTTACCAGATTTTCAACCTGCTTTGCTACTCCATTTGAAACCAACTTATCTTTAGTCTGTCCTTGAAATACTGGGTCTTTAATAAAGATCGAAAACATTATGCAGGCAGACTCCATAATATCATCTATGGTAATTTGTGATGCCTTTTTATTCCCAGCCATTTCACCATAAATTTTAACTCCTTTTGATAAAGCTCCCCTTAAACCTTGTTCGTGTGTACCGCCCATAGGGGTGGGAATAGTATTACAGTAAGATTTTACAAAGCTTGAACCTTCATACCAGCAAATTGCCCATTCGACTTTAACTCCAGACGAGTTGATACTCAGATCACCCGAAAAAATATTATTGCCAATGATTTTATTCTTTTCTAGGTGCGAATCTAAATAATCTAAAATCCCTCTTGGAAAATGTATTACATCATTATTTGGGACTTCATCTGAAGAATGAATATCTGAATCGCATGCCCAATGAATTTTTACCCCCTTATATAAATATGCTTTTGACTTTGCTAAATTATATATTCTTTTTGGACTTAACTTTAAAGAAGCTCCAAAAATTTCTGGATCAGGATAGAATGTAACCTTCGTTCCTTTAAGTTTTTTTTGTGCTGAAATTTTAGTGAGATTAGTAACAGGCTTACCACGAGAATATTCTTGTCTATATAACTCACCTTGCTTATAAACTTCCACTACCAGCTTTTCAGATAATGCATTAACTACTGATATACCAACGCCATGCAATCCGCCAGATGTTTGATACGCTTTGCCTGAGAATTTTCCACCAGAATGTAATGTTGTTAAGATCACCTCAAGTGCTGACTTTGAAGGGAATTTTGGATGGTTATCAACGGGGATACCTCTTCCATTATCGCTGATTGAGACTCCTCCATCAGATAGCATCTCAATTGTAATTTGGGAAGCAAAACCAGCAACAGCTTCATCCATTGAATTATCAAGTACTTCGGATACAAGATGATGCATTGATGAATCATCCGTTCCTCCGATATACATACCAGGTCTCATACGTACTGGTTCAAGACCTTCCAGTACTTCTATATCACTTGCTGTATAGCTATTGCCCTTGGAGCTCTTACTTTCTGTATCATTAAAATGAAATAAGTCAGACACTTGTAATTTTTGTACAATATTCTTTTATAATAGAGTTGAATCTAATCAATTTTACCCCAAAAAGCAAGTTAAGTCGCTTTGAGGAAGTAGATATTGTTAAATAAATATAGGTAGAGATTGAAAAAATTCACCACTTGCATAATTCCATCTATATATGAAAATCCTCCGACTTGTCATTCACGCAAGTGACTTTCTCCCATTGAGTCTTTCAGCACGTGACCGCTAAACGAGCTATACGGAATCTCTTAATTGCAGGTGCTATAAAGAGGATCTTCCCATCAATGCTGAAATCATCGAGCAGGAAAATAAAGAAGATGATGACGAGTATGAGAGATCTGAGGTATATTCCGATTCGGAAATTATCAGAAACTACATTACTTGTTGGATGATAGCGTGATAATTAATCTCTTACGACCATTACAGAAATTGATGAATGACGAACAATCTTTGAAGCATTAGGTCCAAGCATATAATCCCTGAGCTGTGGTCTGACAGCAGAGAGGATTATTAAATCTGCGCTAATTTTTTCCGAGTAATTGATAACTTCATCATAGATTGCACCACGACCTATATGATATTTGACATCTATTCCTTCTGGGATGAAGTCTTTAATTACATCGTCAAACATCATACTATACTTAGCTTTTTGGTCGCTCATCCAATGTCTTGGTAGATAGTCTTCTATCATTTTCATACCAAAATCTGGCATGATGTGAACTAAATGAAGCTTTGCATCAAAAGCATTAACAAAACTCAATGCAACTGGAAAAACAACCTTTGCAGATTGTTTATCTGACAAATCGATTGGCATCACAATATTTTTAACCATCATACTATTCTCTCATTTCTTTGATCAATTATTATCTAAATTGAATTATATATATCTTTATCCAAAGTACCTTCTGTGCTGTCTATAACTAATGTTACCGCAGCATCACCAGTAATGTTAATTGTGGTACTGAGCAAATCTAGTATTCTATCAACTCCGAGTAAAAGGGCAACTCCTTCAATGGGTAATCCAACAGATGTTAACATTATGGGTAGCATAACAATAAATGACCCTGGTATTCCAGCACCACCTATTGACCCTAGAGTCCCTGTTAAAATAATTACCATATAGTCATTCATTGAAAGAGTGACTCCCATAATTTGAGCAAAGAATATAACGGATAATCCCAATTTTATTGCGAGCCCATCCATGTTTAGTGCCGCACCAAGAGGTAATATAAATGAGGTGCTACTCTCTGACACCCCAAGCTTCTTGCGACATACTTGCATTGTTGTTGCTAAACTCGCCTTACTACTTCCAGTAGATATAGCGACCATCTGATATTCTATACTTTTCTTGTAAAATGGAATTGGAGATAATTTGCAAAATACGGCTATTAATAATCCAAAAATTAAATATTGTAATATGTATGCTAATATGATTGCCAAAGTGAGTTTGCCTAGACTTTCCATCACTTCTAGTCCCTGTTCACCTACCACCCAGGCAGTAAGTGCGAATGCTGCATATGGCGATAGTTCAACTACTATAGATATCATTTTTAACACTAACTTCGCTGCAGCATTAATGAAGTCTCGAAGTGTGTCAGCCGAGGAACCCATGCTATTTATAATGATTCCGGTAAAAATGGCAAAAAATACTACCTGCAGTATATTATCATTAGAGAATGATACGAAAACATTGCTTGGAACAATTTCAACAAGGAAATTTACTATATCAAAGTCACTTTTCCTAAAATTTTCATTAGGAAGCGAGCCAAGATCTAAAGTAACCCCATCCCCTGGTTTCATAATATGAGCGACTCCAAGCCCAAATATTACGGCAAAGCACGTAGTACCGAAATATGCAAGCACAGATTTTCTTGCAACTCTTCCGATTGAACTTGGGTCACGCATACCAGTGATCCCAGATAATAAGCTGAAAAACAATAACGGGCCTATGACCATTTTGATTAGTCTTAAAAACACAGTGCCTATAGGTTTTATCACCTCTACGTTCTGAGGAAAATATACACCAAAGAATACACCAAGAATTAGGCCAATAAATACTTTTTGCCATAATTTCATAAGCAATTTCTCCAATTTAGTCTTGTATTAATTACCATTTACCCAATCAAGGTATTCTGATAATCCATCTGTAATATCAAGCTTGATGATCTGAGGTAATTGATAATTATGACTAAATCTTATAGATTTCTCAATTGCATCATAATCTTTACACGATGCTTTTACTGACAAACGAATTTCTTTTATTTGTTTGTACTCTCCCTCATAGCAGAAGCAGCTTTGGATGTCGTCCATTTGAATACAAGCTGCAAGCTTACCTTCAAGCAAGGTTTTTGCGATTAACATCGCTACGTCTCTACTGTCTGTTGTGGTTATCACAACGCAGCATTTTTTGTCATTCATATTCTAAATATATTTATTCTGAAAATCAAAATCAGAAGCATCATATACTCATATGATAAATTTTTAGTAAACAACAAACTAGATGATATATGATTCTAGTTAGAATGCAATGTTTTACAAAAAATACCATATACAACTTGATAAATTTCTTATCTTTAGTTGTTGTAAGTACCTTACCTACTGAATGCCTCAATAAATAAGCTGCTTTAAATTAATAAGATTTTGTGCTAATACGTGCATAGCAATTAATCAATAAAGAATAACTAATATATGATTAAGATTAATAATTTGGCCATGCAATACGGCCCTAAGCTTTTATTCACGGATGTAAACCTGAACCTAAATGCCAATAGTAGGTATTCTTTGGTAGGGGCAAATGGTGCAGGCAAATCTACTTTCTTTAAGCTAATAATGAAAGAGGAGGAGCCTAGTAATGGTGAAGTAATCGCAGTTCGTAATGCTCGTATTGGATGTTTAAGTCAGGATCAATTTTTATATGAAAATACTTTAATTATCAACACAGTAATTGCTGGCAATAAAGAGCTTTGGAATGCTATGCAGGAAAAAGAAAAATTACTAGAGCTCGAAGAATTCGATGACATAAGTGGTTACAGGCTAGGCGAGCTTGAACAGATCATTGCAGATAATGATGGCTATACTGCAGAAATAGTAGCTGCAGAATTACTCATTGGTCTTGGAATTAAAGAAGAAATGCACTATCAACCTTTGTCTAGGTTATCAGGTGGATACAAGCTCCGTGTGCTTTTAGCGCAAAGCCTGTTTAATAATCCAGATGTATTATTGTTAGATGAGCCGACAAACCATTTAGATATCATGTCTATTTACTGGCTTGAGACTTATTTGAAAGAAAAATTCAAAGGAGCATTGGTATTTATTTCGCATGATGTGATGTTCTTGAATAATGTTTCTACCCATACTTTAGATATTGATTATGGTGAAGTGAATATCTACACGGGGAATTATGATAAGTTCATTGAACAGAAACAACAAGTGATTGAGCATAAAATGCATGCGATCAATTATCTTGAGAAGAAACTTGCTAAGATGCAGGCTTTTGTTGACAAATTCAGTGCAGGTACTAGGTCTAGACAAGCATCTTCACGTGAGAAACAGATGGATAGGATTGAGCTTCCAGATATTCAAAAAAGCTCTCGTATATCGCCTACATTCAAGTTTACGCAGAAAAGACCCTCTGGGAAACAGGTTTTAAAAGTTGAAGATATTGCCAAGAGTTATGATGACAAAATTATACTCAATAAAGTAAAGTTTGATATTCATCGCGGTGAAAAGGTAGTGGTGATCGGAGCAAATGGTATTGGGAAGTCTACTCTGCTTAAGATCTTATTAGATCGTATTAAGCCTGATATGGGCAGCCATGAATGGGGCTATGAAACTCAAGTATCATATTTTGCTCAGGATCATCACGAACTTCTCAATGAAAGTATGAGTGTTTTTGAGTGGTTAACGCATCAAGCTACAACGGATGTAATAGGAACAATACGCACAGCTTTGGGTCAGATGCTCTTTGGTAATGATGATATTGCTAAGAATATATTGCATTTAAGCGGTGGAGAAGGAGCTAGATTATTATTGGCAAAAATTATCTTAGAGAAGGGTAATATATTAGTACTAGATGAACCAACTAATCATCTTGATATTGAATCAAAAGAAGCATTAAAAAAAGCTTTGGTTGATTATGCTGGTACCTTGATTCTAGTAACGCACGATCGAGATTTCGCTACTGCAATTGCAACTAGAGTAATTGCATTAACAGAAAAGGGTATAGTTGACTTTAAAGGAACATATCAAGAATACCTAGCTAGATACTGTAATGATTACCTAAATAGCGATTGGGTACTGAAAAATAAAAAATAGTATTTAATGCAATAATTTCCCTAAGCTGTCATCTTGTAAATTGGATAATTATTACGAAATCCTACATCCTGTCATCTCGTAAATTTGAGCACGTAAGTAAGAATTATACAGGACCTCTATTATAGAGGTTGACTGCAGTTAAGAGATTCCGTATAGCTCCCTGAGCGGTCACGCGCGAGAAGACAACAGAGGGAGAAAGTCACATGCAGAATGATGTAGGACGGACAAATCGTTTACGGTTTATTGATGGCTGTGTACTACATACTTTCTAAGCTTTTTAGAACCATGCAGGCAACGCCAGACGCTTCTCGCAGTGACAAAGCAATCCAGATATTTTATAAAACTCTATTAAAAACCGCCTGAGTAAATTGCGTTTTGCGCCCCTCCCTTATTGCCTTGCTGTGATACTTTGTCTGTATATATCCATTATGAGAAATAGAAGAATCTTCATTGCAGATGGTGAAATTATCATTCTTATGTAGTAGCTCATAAACGGATGTAAAGTAATCCTCGATGTCAGATGCAAATGCTATAAACCCGCCTTCTCTTAGCTTACTCTGAAAATGCTCAAGTCTTTCAACATTAAATATACGCTTTTTCAAGTATCTCCTCTTATGCCATGGATCTGGGAACAATATATATATGCCATCAAGAGAATTGGCTGGTATTTTTTCTAAAATCAAGTCCAAATCATCAGCCCAAATTCTAAAATTATTTATCTCAAGATTTTTTGCTTGCTTTAAAAAATTTGCTACACCATTTAAATAAACTTCAACTCCAATATACAGGTGATCTGGATTCATTTTGACTTGATGAGCGAAGTGCTCACCCATTCCAAAGCCTATTTCAAGGAATGTTTTTTTATAATCATTGCTTATATCCTGTTTTGGGTCATACAAATATTTGGGTAAATCATTTTTGAGCATATCCTTCTTTGCTTCAGATAAGCTCTTTCCTATACGCCTTGCAAAGCTTCTGTTTAGGTTATTATATTTTTCCATAATTCAGATTTAAATTAAGCTACATGTTTTTTTATAAAATGCTCCTTAGAGATTGTGGCATTATAACCTATAGATTGTTTTTTCTAAATTTACTTTTATTGCTTTTTTAGCAATCTTCATTATATATTCAGGATTCATGTCAGCTTTGTCACATACTTCTCGAAAATAATTGGAATTGCCGAATATCCAATTTTTTGCTTCTAATTCTAATTTTTTTGGAACTCTATCATTTGATGTGTTTGATGAATCAATAATAGCTTGCATTAATATTGCCTTATATAAACGCCTCTCTGGAGAGGTGTCATATTCTTTCAGCCTTTCAAATGGTGCTTGAAACTTTATTACCCCGTATATACTCATAATTTATACCCCACACGTTAAAATTTGCCCCACAGAATACAACCTTTGGTTATTTTTAAACAAAAGTTTGCATACCCAGGGTTCATTTCCAAAGATACTAATTTTTTACTATCGACTAAGAGTGTCGTTAACATCAAAGGTAAAAAGTGTTGGAAAACAAATAGTTATAGGGCATACAATATGATTACAAAATTTAACTCATGCAACCATAGGTTGGTATATATATCACAATTCTTATAAAAGATTTTGGCATTACTTTCTCTGCCATCATTCGGTCTAAAGGTCGACGGGTTTATTGCACGGCGTTACTGTATGGCTATTGAGCATCCTGAAAATCCTGAGGTCATTGGTGTAAATCTGAGTATTACTATGCAAGGATTATATAGGATATCTACTTGATCTAAATTGACTGTAGCATAGGCTGTGGTTATCATAGTGCGAAGCGAAACAAGAGAAAAATTACATGAAAACAGATATTGCCATTATTGGAGCAGGACCAATAGGAATTTTTGGTGCATTCCAAGCTGGTATGCTTGGAATGCAATCTTGCGTTATTGATGCACTTGATTCGATTGGCGGGCAGTGCAGTGCCTTATATCCTGAAAAGCCTATATACGATATTCCTGCATATCCAAATATTCTTGCGCAAGATTTAATAGGTAATTTAGTGATACAAGCGAAGCCATTTAAACCCAACTATTTGCTGTCAAGGCAGGTTACATCTCTCAAGCGTATCAATGATAATTCCTTCATAATTGGTACATCTAAAGGTGATGCGATAAAAGCTAAAGCTGTAATAATTGCAGCAGGAGCAGGTGCTTTTGATTTTAAAAAACCCCCTCTAGAAAATATAAAATCTTATGAAGGAAAGTCTGTATTTTATTCAGTTACAAAAAAAGATGATTTTGCTGATAATAAGATATTGATCGCAGGAGGTGGTGATTCCGCCCTAGATTGGGCGATATCACTGTCTGAAATAGCGGAAGTAACATTACTGCATAGAAGAGACAAATTTAGGGCAGCTCCGGCTACCGTGAAAAAGATGAGAGAGCTTGTGTCTAATAATAAAATCAAATTAGTTACAGGATTTCAGCTGCATGCGCTTGATGGAGATAACGGAAAATTAAGACAAGTGTCTGTATCAGATCTTGATGGGAATATAAAAAATATTGAAACTGAGATATTGCTTCCATTTTTTGGATTATCGCAAGACTTAAGCGTAATAGAAAGCTTTGGAATAGAGATGAAGAATCATCATATTAAAGCAGATTATCCATATTTTGAAACTAACTTAGAAGGGGTATATGCTGTTGGCGATGTTGCGTCTTACAGTGGAAAATTGAAACTCATTTTGACAGGTTTCGCAGAAATGGCATCTGCTCTGCATCACGCATATGGAAGAGTATTTGATGGAAAGGCCTTGCATTTTGAATATTCTACTACGAAAGGAATTCATACTGCTAAATAATAATACATAGTCAATTTACAAAGGGAGTTTGTATTAGAAGCTCCTTATATATGAGATTCCGTATAGCTCCCTTAGCGGTCGTTTACGGAATGACTCAGGGGAAGAAAGTCATACGATTTTGCAACAATCCATTCTATAAAAACACGATGCTCGCGGAACTTCTTACACAATAATTTATCTTCAAATAAAACACTGATATAATATTAATTAGACGTTATCACATTAAGAAAATGTTATGCCGAGAGAAGTTGAGCTAACTGAAATCAAATCAAACAAAAATAAAAAGTCATATGATACAGATATCATAAATCTGGATAAATTTGACAAATATATACAAAAACAAGAAAAGTTAAATCAACAAAAAAAGGAATTAAAGTTACGTCGTGAGAAAGACATAGGAAAGAGACTTTTGCAAGGATTGAGTCTGCTAACAAGTGCAAAATATTATGGCAACAATATAAAGACCGACATATCTTATATAAATATCGCATCGGCTACTCTTCTATCAGAATCAGAACAGAAAAGTAAAAAAATACAACCATGGTATACCAAAATAGGCAATCTAATTTCTGGAGCTATAAATAATCTTGTAAGTCTTACATCAAGCAACTGGACCTCTTTTGCCTTAATTGGAGTATTTTTAGGAACAGGTATTGCAACTAGTGCAACCTTACCCATCGTACTGGCTGGCACTTTTCTTACAACAAAAATTGTAAGTACTATAATTGATGTTAAGAAAGCTATACAAATACGTAAGTTTAATAAAGAAAATAATGCGCTAATTGATTATGCAACACAAAAAAATATACAAAAAACTTTATGCGATATTAGTCCAAAATTACAGAATATAAAAAAAGATAATGCTCTAAGCAAAGAAAAAAAGGAAGAATTACACCTTGGCAAAGGAGTAGAGAGAGCGGAAAAAGTGATACAGCTAGTAAATGCTATTACAGTAATAGTGGGGGCAGTTCTTGCAAATCCTACTGCAGCTGTTGTTGTAGGCGCAAAAGCTACAGGAATAGTTGCAAAAGACAAGATTGTAGAAGAAATCTTGAGAACTAAAGAAACTAGACAATCATTAGTCGAGTTAATTAACGAAAAAAGAAAAAGCGGAGAAGTAAATTATCAGGATATTAATGAGCTGCGGGAGCATACTCATAAGATGAAGATAGATAATCTTGCAATGAAAAATACTTTAAAGCAATCAGTGAAAGATGGCTTTAAATTTAGTAGCAATGAATTTGAAGAGCAAAGAGAAAAAGCCAAAAAAGAGTTAGGAGAATTTAAAGAAGAAAATAAAACTAATACACAGATAGTAGTGCAAGGTGTCAAAGATGTATTTAACCCATTTAATGAAACTAAAATCAAGGAACATTCTGGTGCAACAAAATATGAAGAATCAAGCGGAAAAATAGAGAATGACAATCCCAAAACTAAGCATGCCAGGCTACATGATGTTGCAAAAAATTATGACCTTGCTATAGCAAATAAAGCCACAAATTCACAAGTTCTCAAGGGTGATATTGACAAAAATAGTAATCCTCTATCAGAAAATATTAGTGAAAAAGATACTGCTACATCTTCTTCAAAAGGGTCCGAAAATATAGTGTCTTTACGGAATATTAAAGAAGATCTCAATAATATAAAATATGATGTAGAAGCGCAGAAGAATGATAATAAAAGACGCTCCTCGTCTGCAAATTCGAAAAAAAAACTTCCTTCCAGGGGAATACATTAAATCAATATAATTAAAATTTGAAACATGTCCAAAAAAACTAACATAGAAGAATTGATAAAAGCTCAGCAAGAACCATTTAAGCATGTTGCATTTAGTGGAGGTGGCGCTAAAGGTGCAATATATTCTGGTGTATATAAAGCACTAGTAGACTCAGGTGTTTCAAAGGGAGTGGATTCGGTCTCCGGAAGTTCTGCTGGAGCTATTACTGCAACTTTATTTTCTAGCGGAACAAGTAAAAAAGATTTTAAAAAGATGTCTTTGGAAACTAACTTTAAAAATTTACTAGGTGAAGGAAATATATTAGGCATTAGCAATGATGGCAAACCATTATATAAACTTGTTAGAGATATGGTAAAAAATAATGTATCAGATTATTTGGACAATGACATGAAGAAAGCGAAAGACGATATTGATGATCGTATTTCTAAGATTACAGAACAAGAGGGGAAGGAATCTGATGATAATCAAAGAAAGGTTATGCAGGATCAATTAAGAGAGTTGCAAGATCTGAGTAATAACAATTATCAAGTAATTCGTGATTTACATGGTAGAGCTCAAGATGATAAGGATATAACATTTAAAGATCTTGATCTATTACATAATATTAATCCAGATAAATTTAAAGGTCTTGTAGTTACTGCAACTAACAAAAAAACAGGAGAACTAGAAATTTTTAATGCAAAAGATACACCTAATGTAGAGGTCGCTTTGGCAACTAAGGCTTCTGCTGCTTTGCCAATGGTTTTTGACCCCGTAAAGATTAATGGCGTAGAATATGAGGATGGAGGATATAGGGATAATATACCAACGAAGTATTTTCATGATGTTGACAATCAACCAGAGCTTGTAAAATCAAAGAAGCAAGTATTCGCACCCGAAAAAGATAGAGTGTTAAGCCTAGCATTTGGATCATATGACAAAAAAGATAGAGGGAATATTGCTATTTATAGCCAAAAGCAAAACCCTTCTGATTGGAGTACACTCGGAAAATTTGGAGCCAATGTTTTGTTTAAAATGATAAATGGAACTGGAGGAAACTTTACCTACACAAAAGGAGAAGATAAGACATATCAAGAAATGAGAAATAATGCTTTGGTGGATGCAAGTACCTAACGCAAGTTAGAGGTGGCATTACTTTTAGTAATATCATAAGGTTATCTTCAACTAAATAGAGTTTGAAGAAGCGAGAATGAAGAAACTTACACGAGATGAAAGATGCG
>Ga0206126_10002738_pt1 | contig 18642 bp, 15 predicted proteins | sample Helgoland_Spring_5_FD_148621 | JGI IMG/M metagenome (GOLD analysis project Ga0206126, IMG submission 148621) | Pelagic subsurface seawater microbial communities from Kabeltonne, Helgoland, North Sea - Helgoland_Spring_Bloom_20160412_1 | ecosystem: Environmental > Aquatic > Marine > Epipelagic ...
TAATGGCATTTTTTTTCATCAGCAAAAGTGGTCATTGGCAAGACTTAGCCGGTGCCTTAATCGGATTTGTGATCACCCGTAGTGTTTTGATCCGCATGTTACCAACACCTATCGCACTCAAAACAACGAGTCAAAAATCAAAAGAATCGGCACATGCATCTTAGCTCTGATGAAATAATATTATGGCAATGGGGTTGGGTAAACCTCAATGTAACCATCATCACCACCTGGTGCATTATGCTATTGATGAGTGCCGGCGGCTGGTTAATTACACGCAAACTAAACCAAGGCCTGCACATTCCCCGTTGGCAAAATGCACTCGAAGTCGTCGTTTTGGCATTAGATAGCCAAATAAAAGAAGTAGGGTTGAATGAATCACGGCGCTATTTACCCTTTATTGGCACGTTATTTTTGTTTATTTTGATATCTAACATATTGAGTGTCGTACCTTGGTATGAACCCCCTACCGGCTCAATGTCCACAACGGCAGCACTAGCTATTTCTGTGTTTTTGGCAGTGCCATTTTTTGGGATACGCGAGCAGGGACTCCTCAACTATCTGCGCTCTTATATAAAACCAACCCCAATTATGCTGCCATTTAATTTGTTAGGAGAGCTATCTCGCACACTGGCGCTGGCGATACGATTATTTGGCAACATTATGAGTGGCGCGATGATCATCGCTATTTTATTAATAGTCACCCCCTTTATCTTCCCGGTCTTGATGAATCTATTACATCTTATAACGGGCGTAGTACAGGCATATATTTTTAGCATTTTGGCAACCGTGTACATCGCAGCGGCCACGCGAAGCAATAAACAATGATGGCAAAATCATCTGCATTTTTTATAAGGAAACAAGTATGGATAACCAAACGTTAATTGCGATTGTCTCAATTATTATCGCAGGACTCACCATCGCTATTGGCGGGATTGGGCCGGCATTAGGTCAGGGTAAATCGATTGCTGCAGCACTGAGTGCGTTAGCACAACAACCCGATGCATCAGCGACCATTACCCGAACGCTATTTGTCGGCTTAGCCATGGTGGAATCTGTTGCCATTTATTGCTTTGTCGTCGCGATGATAGTGCTGTTTGCCAATCCCTTTTGGAATTATACCGTCGCCCAAATCAATGGAGGTTAACGGTGTTATTTGACTGGTTCACCTTCGCTGCACAAATTATTAATTTTCTAATTTTGATGTGGTTACTTAAACGGTTCTTATATCAACCGGTACTGAACGCCATTGATGCTAGAGAACAGCATATTGTCGATGTACTTTCTCAAACCGAAGCAAGTCAACGACAAGCAGCAGAACAACAAGCACTGTTATTACAAAAAAATGCCGCGTTTGACAATGACAAAACGGCCATGTTCGCACAAGTCAAAGACCAAGCCGCCGTTCAACTAAAATTACAACTCGATTGTGCTCAGCAAGAGGTTCAATCGAAACGTAAACAATGGTTGAAAACGTTACGAGAAGAACAACAAGCACTGGCGTTGTCAATCTATCAACGCACTCGACAAGCCGTCATGAAATTGACTCGCCAAGTGTTAACTGACCTATCCGACAGTGATATGGAAATACAAATGGTCAAAGTGTTAACACAACGAATTTCTGCGATGACGCAGGAACAGCGTATACAATTTACCCAAATTAGCGCAGATAAGAATCATCCACTAATAGTAAAGTGTGCATTTATACTCTCACCAGAGCAACAAAGTGAAATCACGCAAGTTTTACTGACGCAACTACCTAATCATTCTGAACTGACATTTATGCAAGATGCCAACTTAATTGGAGGCATCGAGCTGCTAGGCAATGGCAGCAAAATTAGCTGGAATATAACCGATTATTTATCTGAGTTAGATCTCAATATAGAGCATTTACTTGACCATAAATTTCGGAGTCAAGAATGAATGATGCCGTGCATACACAATCGGCAAATACGATATTTGAAAGCGCATTTACCGAACTGAATACTGCTATTAATGCGTATACTCCAAATCTCAAGACAACTGAAATTGGCCGTGTGGAAAGTATTTCTACGGGCATTGCTAGAGTTAGCGGACTTAACCATGTTGGCTTTGAAGAGTTAGTCAAATTCGCCGGCAATATATACGGGATCGCATTTGATCTTATGCCCGATGACATCGGTGTCGTGCTGTTAGGCGATTACTGGCATATTCAAGCTGGTACTGAGGTAGAACGTACAGACCGAGTAATGGATGTGCCAGTAGGTGATGCACTTATCGGACGGGTTATTAATCCATTAGGTGACATTCTCGACGAAAAAGGTCCGTTAGCCCATACCCAGCGTTTCCCAATAGAAAGAGCCGCAGCGCGTATTATCGATCGCACTCCGGTTGCGGAGCCATTACAAACAGGTATAAAAGTCATTGACGCAATGGTCCCAATTGGCAGAGGACAACGAGAATTAATTTTAGGTGATCGACAAACAGGTAAAACCACCATTGCAATCGATACCATTATCAATCAACGTGATAAAAACGTGCTGTGTGTTTACTGCGCTATCGGTCAGCGAGCCGCGGGTGTGGCAAAAGTCGTTGCAGATCTAACTGCTCACGGTGCGATGGCATATACCACAGTCGTGGTGACAGAAGGAGATAATGCCCCTGGACTCAGTTATATCGCCCCTTATGCTGCAACCAGTATTGCCGAGTATTTTATGCAGCAAGGCAAAGATGTATTAATTGTGTATGACGATCTCACCAATCACGCCCGTGCCTATCGTGAGATATCGTTATTATTACGCCGTCCACCTGGCCGAGAGGCCTTTCCAGGTGACATATTTTATATCCATTCGCGTCTACTTGAGCGTGCAACACACTTAACTGCAGAATTAGGTGGAGGCTCATTAACTGCACTACCGATTATTGAGACCGAGGCACAAAACATGTCCGCTTATATTCCCACCAACCTAATTTCCATTACTGATGGACAAGTCTATTTATCACCTAAATTATTTGAACTCGGGATACTGCCTGCGGTTGATGTGGGTCGTTCGGTTTCTCGAGTAGGTGGTAAAGCACAACGACATGATTACCGAAAAGTTGCCAGTTCACTTAAACTCGCATATGCTCAATTTGAAGAATTGGAAAATTTTGCCCGATTTGGCACACGATTAGATGATATTACAAGACATCAATTGGAGCGTGGTAAGCGGATCCGTGCTTGTTTACAACAAGAAGAACACCAATTAGTGCCTATTGATGCGCAGATAGCGTTATTGCAAGCACTGATCTCAGGCAAGTTTGACGCTATTGCATTGAGAGATATACCTGCTGCAGAACAAACATTATATGACGAATTAGCCGCATTAGAAAAACAGGACAAACCTCATGCCCGATAGTTTAGCCTCTCTGCAGCAGCGTGCCGATGGGGCTGCTGATTTACAATCGGTTGTACGCACGATGAAAGCCTTATCAGCTTCAAATATTACCCAATATGAAAATGCCGTAGTAGCATTACACGAATATTATCATACGGTAGAATTGGGCTTAATGGCGTGTTTGCAGCAACGACCATTAATATCGATGGTGCCTAAGACTGAACAGGCTGCTCGAGAAACTATTGTGATTGTGTTTGGTACCGATCAAGGATTAGTGGGTCAGTTCAACGATCAAATTATGCAGCTAGTGCAAAGTAAATCGGACGAGTTTAAAGGAACACAAACCTTTTGGGCCATTGGAGAACGGGTGTATGACCATTTGATTGCGGCTAATATTCCCGTTGCAGGGCAAATAAATTTACCCAACTCAGTATCTACCATTACTGATACGATTGGGCATATATTGCATGCAACGACAGAGGAGTGGCACTCCGAACAAGTCACAGACTTATATCTATTTCACCATCGTCCTAGTGCCACCTCTGGACAATACGAGCCTCATTGGCGTCGTCTGCTGCCACTTGATAATCAGTGGCAATTACAGATTCAGCAGCAGCCATGGCCAAGTAACAAACTACCTCAGTCGCTAGGAAATGAGCAAGCAACATTGAGTGCGCTGGTGCGTGAATATTTGTTTGTCTGTTTATATCAAGCTTGCGCAGAATCTTTAGCCAGTGAACATGCTAGTCGACTCGCCGCAATGCAACGAGCCGATAAAAACATAGATGAAATGCTTGGGCAATTACAGCATGTATATCACCAGCAAAGACAAAATCAAATTGATTCGGAGTTGTTTGATGTTATTGCGAGTTTTACCCAATAAGTACTACCCATTGATATTCGGCCCTAACCACATTTGAGCAGTCTGATCATCCCAGCCTTTGCGTGCAGTATAATCGACAACTTGGTCGGCTTGAATTTGTGCGACCGCAAAGTAACGCGCATCAGGATGCGCAAAATACCAACCCGATACCGCAGCGCCCGGGAACATGGCATAACTTTCAGTTAGTTCCATCGTTGTCCGAGCTTGTGCATCGAGTAAATCCCAGATAAGTTGCTTTTCAGTATGCTCAGGGCAAGCTGCATAGCCAGGTGCGGGTCGAATGCCTTGATATAACTCACGAATTAGCGATTCATTATCTAATGTTTCATCTGCAGCATAACCCCAGCCCTCAACCCGCACTTGTTGGTGCAAGTATTCAGCAAAGGCTTCAGCCAAGCGATCCGCTAAAGCTTTGACCATAATACTATTGTAATCATCGCCATCCGCAATATACGCAGCAGATAGGGCTTCTTCACCAATACCCGCCGTAACCGCAAAGGCACCAATATAATCTTGACGTTGTGAGTCCACCGGCGCAATATAATCGCTCAAGCAATAGTTCGCCCCTTTAGGCTTATGCGTTTGTTGACGTAAATGATGCGCTACGACTACTTCGCCATCGCTATTCGTAATATGAATATCATCATCGACACTATTGGCGGCAAACACGCCATACACACCTTTTGCGGTCAGTAATTCGTTATCACACAGATGATCAAGCATAGCTTGAGCGTCCTTAAATAACTCTGTTGCTTCTTTTCCGACAATCTCATCTTCTAAAATACGCGGATATTTCCCAGCTAAAGACCAGGTTAAGAAAAACGGCGTCCAATCAATGTATTCACGTAACGTGGCTAATGATACCGACACACTTTGTACGCCCAGTGTTTTGGGTGTGGTGATAGGTGCTTGCGCCCAATCACAGGTAAATTTGTTGTCACGTGCTTGCGCTAACGTAATCGGCTTAGTGCGCGGGGTTTTGCGTGCATGCTGATCACGGACTACCGCATATTCTTTTTGTAATTGCTCATGAAAAATCGGACGTTGCGTCGCTGAAATTAATTTCTGACAGACGCCCACAGCACGACTGGCATTGGACACATACACCACGGGATGATCGTAATTTTGTTCAATTTTCACCGCAGTGTGCGCTTTGGATGTCGTCGCACCACCAATCAATAAGGGTAAATCAAAGCCATTTCGTTGCATTTCTTTTGCAACATACACCATTTCATCGAGCGACGGGGTTATCAAGCCTGACAAGCCAATCATATCCACGTTTTCGTCTTTGGCGACTTGTAGGATCTTGGCGCATGAGACCATCACGCCCAAATCAATTACTTCAAAGTTATTACATTGTAATACCACGCCCACGATATTTTTACCGATATCATGCACATCGCCTTTGACCGTTGCCATCAAAATTTTACCATTGGAGCTGGCTTTGCCATCTTTTTCATCTTCGATAAAAGGTTGTAAGTGACCCACGGCTTTTTTCATGACTCGGGCAGATTTAACCACCTGAGGTAAAAACATTTTACCTTCACCAAACAAATCCCCTACCACGTTCATGCCATCCATCAATGGCCCTTCAATAACGTGCAGTGGTTTTTCAGCTCCTAAGCGGGCTTCTTCGGTATCTTCGATGATAAAATCCGTGATCCCTTTGACTAGGCCATGCTCTAAACGCTTGTTTACTGGCAGTTCACGCCACGCTAAATCTTCAACTTTGGCGGCTTTGCCATCACCTTGGTATTTAGGGGCTAATTCAAGTAGGTTGTCCGTCGCTTGATCGTGACGGTTGAGGATCACATCTTCAACTGCATCACGCAATTCTTTGGGGATCTCGTCATAAACTTCAAGTTGACCGGCATTCACAATGGCCATATCCATACCCGCTTTAATCGCATGATATAAAAAGACTGAGTGCATCGCTTCACGGACGGGATTGTTACCTCGAAACGAAAATGAAATATTCGACAAACCACCCGATACATGAGCATAGGGTAATTCTTGACGTATTTTGCGCGTCGCTTCAATAAAGTCTACTGCGTAATTGTTATGTTCTTCAATTCCCGTTGCTACAGCAAAGATATTCGGGTCAAAAATAATATCTTCTGGTGGAAAACCGACTTCATCGACCAAAATACGATAACTACGTTCACAAATATCGAATTTACGCTCCACTGTATCTGCTTGCCCTGTTTCATCAAATGCCATGACAACGGTTGCTGCACCATAACGCTTGATCAATTTAGCTTGGGCAATAAACGGTTCTTTGCCTTCTTTTAAACTAATGGAGTTAACCACTGATTTACCTTGTACGCATTTTAAACCTGCTTCAATGACCGACCATTTGGAGGAATCAATCATGATCGGTACGCGCGAGATATCTGGCTCCGAGGCAATTAGATTTAAAAAACGCACCATTGCGGCTTCAGAATCCAACATGGCTTCATCCATGTTAATATCAATGATCTGTGCGCCGTTTTCGACTTGTTGTTTAGCTACTTCTAGCGCGGTTTCGTAATCTTCTTCTAAGATCAAACGCTTAAACATAGCGGATCCGGTGACATTGGTACGTTCACCGATATTTATAAATGATGAGGCTGCTTGAGACATGTGACGATAATCCTAGTGTACAAACGGTTCAAGACCGGATAAACGCATTTTGGGCGGTAATTTAGATACCTTTCTTGGTGCAATCTTATGCACTGCTTGGGCAATCGCAGCAATATGCTCAGGGGTACTTCCACAGCATCCGCCAACAATATTGACCAGTCCCGATTGTGCCCATTCTTGAATATGTTCTGCCATTTCTTCAGCATCCATATCATATTCACCAAATTCATTTGGCAAACCTGCATTAGGATGAGCGGACACTAAACAATCAGCTACCGTAGATAATTCGTTGACATACTGGCGCAACAAATCCGGTCCTAACGCACAGTTTAAGCCCATCGCTAATGGCGATAAATGGCGCATAGAATGATAAAACGCTTCGGTGGTTTGTCCCGATAGCGTGCGTCCAGAAGCATCCGTAATCGTCCCAGATACCATCACTGGCGAGCGCTCACCACGTTGCTCAAACACGTTTTCTACTGCAAACGCTGCGGCTTTGGCGTTAAGGGTATCAAAAATAGTTTCGAGCATAATGATATCCGCTCCCCCATCCAACAAGGCATGGGTCGATTCTTCATAAGCGACAACCAACTCATCAAACGAGACGTTGCGTTTACCAGGATCATTCACATCAGGTGAAATAGATGCTGTGCGATTTGTCGGCCCTAACACCCCTGCTACAAAGCGCGGTTTATCCGGCGTCGAATATTTATCGGCGGCTTGGCGTGCTAAGCGCGCAGCAGCCAGATTGATGTCTTTGGCAATGTCTTGCATATCATAATCGGCCATCGCAATCGTGGTGGCGTTAAAGGTGTTGGTTTCGATAATATCGCAGCCGGCTTCAAGATATTGTTCGTGAATAGTACGGATAGTATCAGGCTGAGTAATCGCTAATAAGTCATTGTTACCTTTGACATCACAATGCCAGTCGGCAAACTGTTCGCCCCGATAATCACTTTCAGAAAATTGATAAGCTTGGATCATCGTCCCCATCGCACCATCTAAAATTAAGATCCGCTCTTGGGCTATTTGCGCTAACTGCGCGGGAAGTTGTGCGTTAAATGGGGTGGTAAGTTGAGTCGACACGTTGTCATCACCTTAAAAAATAAAACGTTAGGAAAGAGTGGTTAAATCATACGGCGTGGTCTGATATACATAATAGTTCAACCAGTTAGTATAAAGTAATGTTCCATGCGAGCGCCATGAAACTAAGGGCGCTTGTGTCGGATCATCGTTGATAAAATAATTAACAGGTAATGCAGGATCTTGGCCATTGGCACAATCTCGAGCATATTCGTCAGCCAAGGTATTGGCATCGTATTCAGGATGTCCGGTTACAAAGACATGGCGTTTATCTTTGGTCGCAGCGATATAGGTGCCGGTTTCAGCAGACGCTGCCAATACATCAATGTCAGGAATACGTTCATAGGCCGCTTGCGGCACATTGCCAAAACGTGAATGCGGAGCATTAAACACAGGATCAAACCCACGCATCAGTTCATTAGTCGGTGCCAACACTTGATGTTGATATACACCAAACAGTTTGTCTTGACGTAATTCACGCATTTGACCATAAAAATGGTACATCGCGGCATGAGCAGCCCAACACAAATATAACGTAGACTGGACATTTGCTTTAGCCCAATCAAGGATCTCTTGCATATCAGACCAATATTTGACGTCTTCATACGCCATAAAACCAAGAGGAGCGCCAGTAATGATCAACCCATCATATTTTTTATGTTTAATCTGGCTAAAGCCTTTATAAAAATCGTCCATATGAGATTGCGGAGTATTTTTAGATAATTGATTATCGATACGGATAAGATCAATATTAATTTGTAATGGTGTATTAGAAAGTAAGCGCAGGATCTGCACTTCGGTCTCAATCTTATTTGGCATAAGATTTAAAATACCGACTTCCATGGGGCGAATGTCCTGATTTGACGCGCGTTCCATATCCATAGCAAAAATATTTTCACTATCGAGAATACCTAGCGCAGGCAGGTCAACGGGGATTCGAATAGGCATACACACCTCACAATTTTGTCCAATGAGACATTGTGAATGATTTTACCTAAAAGTCAATATTTACGTCTAGACGTCTAAACGTCTTAACTGCTATTTTAGTTATTAGTGTGCAGATTCTTTAACAACTCGACTTCTGCACGGTCCAGATCGCATGCCGCCATTATATCATCGATATTCGCACCTTCAGCAAGCAACGTTGAGGCTTTAGCATAGAGTTTTATTTGTGGATCACGCTGATCAATTTCTTGAGTATGTGCCTGAATAGATAAAATTTTTCATTATTAATAGCTATCATTGCAACTACAAGAGATACTGATTCTATCAACTCAAGCATTACATCCCGCCTAATTCATCCCACTCATCATCATTGAGCATTCTATTTAAGTCGACCAATATTAATAGCTCATCGTCCCGATTAGAAACACCTTGGATGAATTTAGTACTTTCTTCGGTTCCTACATTAGTTGCCGAATCAATTTCTGATGATTTTAGGTAGACCACTTCGGCAACACTATCCACCATAATTCCGACGACATGCTCATCTGCTTCGATAATGACAATCCGCGTATTATCAGTGATTTCACCTTCCGGCAAACCAAACCTAGCGCGAGTATCAATAACCGTCACCACGTTTCCACGCAGATTGATAATCCCTATTACGTATTCAGGTGCGCCCGGCACCGGAGCGATTTCAGTATGACGCAGTACTTCTTGTACCTGCATGACATTGATGCCATAAGTTTCGTCGCCTAAACGATACGTTACCCACTGTAACACTTCATCGTCACCGCCAACGGTACTATCAATTTTGCGTTCTTCTTTCATTTTTTATCTCCTAAAATCGGTCTGATTCTGTACAGTTTGAATACTTTGGTGATATTGCGTAAACGGTCATTGGACAACTCGATTGGCAACGGAAATTTGTAGGTAATTCATTTAACACTTGTTGTAATTCTACCGGCGTGCCCGTTAAAGCACCTATCGCTAAACATTGATAGCCGTATCTTTGACAGTTAGACGTTCATCTTGCCCCATCATTTCTTTGAATCGACGTCGATAAAAAATCGTCTACTATTAAAATTTTGATGTCTGTGTCCATTGAATAATCCTTTTTATTACATGGGATGTTTACGCTTCTTCGGCATGCCAAGAGCGTAATTTTGCTTTTAATTTTAACATGGCTTGACTGTGGATTTGACTCACACGAGACTCGCTTACACTAAGCACTTCACCAATTTCTCGTAAATTAAGTTCTTCATCATAATATAACGATAACACTATCGCTTCGCGTTTAGGCAAAGTCGTAATCGCTTTGGCTAACTCTTTTTGAAAGGAACCTTGGACAAGCTCATTAAAGGGCGTATCGGCAGATTTGTTTTTATCTGTTGTAATAACATCTTCAGCGACACCCAAATCTTCAATACCAACTAAATTCCCGGCATTAACCTCATTTAGCATTTGGTGATATTGTTTGATATCTACCCCTAATTGTTCCGCCACATCAGTATCATGGGCATCTGCGCCTGTTTCTTTTTCCACTATCGAAATGGCTTCAGTGATTGCTCTTGAGTTTTTGTGCACTGAACGCGGAGTCCAATCCCCTTTGCGGATATCATCAAGCATGGAACCGCGTATACGGATCCCTGCAAAGGTTTCAAAACTCGCACCTTTACTACCATCAAAATTTTTGGCTGCTTCTAAAAGCCCGATCATTCCGGCTTGAATCAAATCATCTACTAAGACACTTGCCGGTAACCTCACCATCAAGTGATGTGCTATACGCTTAACTAATGAAGCATGCTTTTCTACTAATGCGATGCCATCTAAGGGTTGACAATAGACTTTTATATTCACAGATCATCTCCTACTGCTTTTTTGGCAACTAACTGCTCAATAAAAAATTCTAGATAACCACCTGGTTGCACTGAAATAAGCCAATCCATCGCTTGTTGCAGAATATTATTTAACGCTCTAACTACAGGTAAAGCAGGATACACATCCACTATTGCACAATGCTTTCTCTCTGATTTTCGAATGTATTCTTTAAAATTAATCCTCTCCAACAGTAATGTCTTTGTTCCCACACTTGGGATACTTGACTCAGGTTCTTTATTTGCAGGGTGATCTTGTCCAGCAAAGTCTTCATTGATTATATGTCGCTCTATGGGTGCTTCAGTTTTCTGTGACAACGATGTTAGTGTTTCACCACATTGATATTTAGAAGGTAAATTGAACACATACACACATTTGGTAGGATATAAAATCGATAAACGCTCGACTAGGTTAGATGATTCACGCTCATGGCAGGTTTGCTGACTCTCAGCAACAAATGGAATAATCGGAAATTTCTCAGAGACGTGAAGATCAAGTGATAGTTCTGACGAATCAATAAATACGCCATCTATTTCAGCCCCCACTTTGAGTAACTCAGTGGCTTTTGAAAACTCTGCAAAGCGACAATTTTCACTTAGGAAATTAACGACCGTAAACAAATTTTGGCGACGACTGATGTCATCACTAAAGATTAAGAAATATTTCATAGCTTCCATGCTCTTGGTTTGATCCGAAGACCGTTTATAATCGCTACTCAAATACATAGTTTGGCTGATGATTTTAAAGGTTTTAATTCAACAGCCAGACAATCCGATGTCTAAGTAAAAGAGCAATATTGATTGATGAGTATAACAATATTTTGACATTTGTCATCATTATGGCTTTAAGAGAAATGCCATAATACGTGTAAGACATATATGATTCTTGTCCCATACCATTGATTTTAAATAAATATTTTATTTGTAATTTATGTAATCTTTTTCCTAACAAGGCGTAAATAAAAAATCATAGTTATCCACAGGCAAGGTTCTAAACCGCCCTAGCCTACTGATATTTAAAGCTTAAGGGAGTATTTATTTCTCGACCTAGATGAAATACCTCAAGCTCATACCTAAATAGTGACAAGCAACTGATTATGTGTTTTTTATAAAAGCGATAGCGATAAAATCTCAGTAGATACCGGCGGCCTGACAATTAGAACTGGAGGTAATGCCCAACAATCTGATACATTGTTTGAGCACATCTTTGTTAAAAATAGTCGTTCTAAATAAGAAATTACAGCTACAGTTATTAATATCGCACAAATTACTGTAGCTATTTAAAAACCTTTAAGTAATTGGTAAGTTGGTCGATTACACACATGAAGAAAGAACGGGTAGAGGAAATATATTATGCCAATCAACAATATTAATAATGATTTAACCAACAACGCACAGTTAGACAATCAACGATTAGCAGAGCAACAAGCTGCTCCGACAGCAAATAATCCTGTTACTCAAGATTCACTATCGCTAACTCAGTCGGCACAAAATCTACACCAATTACAAAACAAATCTCTCGAAGCGCCAGTGAATCAAGAAAAAGTTGAACAACTACGTACTTTAATTATAAATGGTGAATATCGTATTAATCCAGAAGTGTTAGCGTCAAAAATGACTACTTCATCTCACAATATTCAGACCAATGACTGGGTCGTCGTGGTCGAGTAATTTCGATTACTAGGGTGATCTAAATACGCTATAATCAGTAAAAATAAAAAATCTTTAGAGGGACTGTTCATGGCAAACCATAGCCCACATAATCAAGTTGACACAAGCTTTGATGATGCTGATGATATTGCTGCGTTTACCCAGGAAATGGCCGACGTCGTACCGATTAAACACAATGATAAGGTAGCAATCAAATCCAATGATGTATTAGATTTAGCTCGAAAACTAAAGCGAGAAGCCATCGAAAAAGAAGAACATTACAATCAATATGGATTATCGTTGATACTCAACCGACCAATTGGCCCCTATGATTTGATCAGTTATAAACAAGATGGTATTCAAACGGGTGTCTTTAAAAACTTACGTTTAGGTAAGTACCCGTTAGAAAGTCGCTTAAAGTTGACGCAAATGACAATTGAAGAAGCCAAAAATACGCTTGCTGAAGCTATTGAATTGAATTTCACACGTGGGATTAGAGTCATGCTGATTCAACATGGACTTGGAATACACAGCCAACCTGTACCCGGAAAACTGAAAAGTTATGTCAACATGTGGTTACCCACTATACCCCATGTCATTGCTTGCCATTCGGCACATCCTGTACATGGAGGGTTAGCAGCCACTTATGTCATGATGAAGAAAAACCCTCATCAGAAAATGATTAATCGCGAAAAACACGCCAAGCGAAGTTAGAAAAACACCGCAGCGTTAGCACTTGCATTGATTGCCGCAGTCACTGTCAGAATAATGACAGCCAAAAAGACACTCGTAAATCCGATTTTTTTATTACGTTTTAACATCTAACACACTCATCTGAACTTTTATTATTGTTATTTTTCAGTAAAAATTATGGAATACTCTATATTTATATATAAAACTAGCAATAAATACCAAGTATTTACATATAAAGAAGGTTAGTAATAACTAACCTTCTTTTATATTAAAACATAAATGAATATTTACAAGTGATTAATTTACATACTTGCGTGCGTTTCTAAATAATCTCATCCATGGACTATCTTCTTGCCACTGAGCAGGATGCCAAGAGTTAGCAACAGTTCTAAATACACGCTCAGGGTGAGGCATCATTATCGTCACTCGACCATCGTTTGATGTTAAGCCTGTAATACCGTTGATCGAACCATTGGGATTCGCTGGATATTGCTCAGTTACTTGGCCATTGTTGTCCACGTAACGCAGGCTAACTTGTTGTTGCTGTTCAATCTGTGTTAATGCTTGGGTAGAAGCAAACTCAGCATGCCCTTCACCGTGCGATACCGCAATTGGCATTCTTGAACCCGCCATGCCTGCAAATAATACCGAAGGCGACGCTTGTACTTCAACCATAGCAACACGGGCTTCAAAGCGAGCTGATTGATTTTGCACGAAATGCGGCCAATTTTCGGTACCCGGAATAATACTGTGTAAGTTCGACAACATCTGACAACCATTACACACACCTAAAGAAAATGTGCTATTACGCGCAAAGAAAGCAGCAAATTCAGCTTTTGCTAGTTCGTTATATAAAATGGATTTAGCCCAACCCTCACCCGCTCCTAATACATCACCGTAAGAGAAACCGCCACAAGCAGCCAATCCTTCAAACTGATCTAAGGTCACGTTACCGGATAGGATATCCGACATATGTACATCAATCGCACTAAACCCTGCACGGTCAAACGCCGCAGCCATCTCATAATGAGAGTTTACACCTTGCTCACGTAGAATAGCGATTTTAGGTAACACGCCTTTAGCAATGTAAGGTGCACTGATATCTTCATTCAAGTCAAAACTTAATTCGGCATGCAAACCTGGATCAGTTTGATCTTGTTTTGCTGCATGTTCTTGTTTGGCTGTTGCCGGGTTATCACGCATTGCTTGCATGCTATAGGTGGTTTCAGCCCACATTGTGCGAAGCTCAATACGTGAGGCAGATACAAGCGTTTCACCAGCTAGGGTCATTGTAATCGCATCACCTTCAACCGGATGACCAATAACATGCGCACAGTGCGCTAACCCATGCTCAGCAAGAACAGCTTGAACATTATCAAGTTGCGTCGCAGAGACTTGGATAACACCACCTAATTCTTCATTAAACAAAATTGGTAACGCTTGAGTGCTATTTCCCAATGCAGACAGATCGACGTCTAGACCACAGTGACCGGCGAACGCCATCTCAACTAATGTGGTGAATAAACCACCATCTGAGACATCGTGATAAGCCAAACATTGTTGTTGGCTCACTAATGTTTGCAGCGCATTAAAGTAGCCCTTCAATAATTGAGGATCATCAACGTCAGGAACGGTATCACCTAATTGGCCATAGACTTGGGCTAAACACGAACCACCTAAACGCTGCTGACCTTGACCTAAATCGATATAAATTAAATGTGAATCACCTTGGTCAAGATGTAATTGTGGCGTTAATGTTTTACGAATATCTTGAACAGCACCAAACGCAGTAATAACCAGTGATAAGGGCGACGTCACCGTTTTAGTTTCGCCATTTTCTTCCCACTGAGTTTTCATTGACATAGAGTCTTTACCCACTGGAATTGCCAAATCTAAAGCAGGACACAACTCTTCGCCAATCGCTTTAACGGCTTCGTATAAACCCGCATCTTCACCTGGGTGACCCGCTGGGGACATCCAGTTGGCTGATAATTTAATACGCTTCAATGAGCCAATATCTGAAGCGGCAATATTGGTTAAGGCTTCGGCAACGGCTAAACGTGCTGATGCGGCATGATTAATCAGTGCAACCGGCGTACGTTCACCGAGCGCCATCGCTTCACCATGATAGGTATCAAAGGATGCAGCTGTTACAGCGACATCTGCGACGGGAATTTGCCACGGCCCGACCATTTGGTCTCGCGCGACTAAACCGGTCACGGAGCGATCACCAATGGTAATGAGGAAGGTTTTTTCTGCAACCGTCGGTAAGCGTAAAATGCGACCAATTGCATCTTCAACCGTGACACCATCAAGCACAACTGGCGAACCCGTAAAACTAGCACTTGTCACATCACGGTGCATTTTAGGTGGTTTGCCTAATAACACATCTAATGGCATGTCGATTGGGTTGTTGTTATGAACTTTATCGGTAAGTAACAAATGTGGAGCTTGTGTGGCTTCACCCACAACGGCAAATGGCGCACGTTCACGTTTACATAATGCGCTAAAGATAGCTAGATTTTCAGGTGCAACCGATAGCACGTAACGTTCTTGAGATTCATTACACCAGATTTCATGTGGCGACATGCCAGGCTCATCATTCGGAACGTTGCGTAATTCGAAATTACCTCCACGCCCAGCATCGTTAACCAGTTCAGGGAATGCATTAGAAATACCACCAGCACCGACATCGTGAATGAACTGAATAGGATTGTCATCCCCCATTTGCCAACAACGGTCGATGACTTCTTGACAGCGACGTTCCATTTCAGGGTTATCGCGTTGTACCGATGCAAAATCCAGATCTTCATTCGATTGGCCTGATGCCATTGATGAAGCAGCACCACCGCCCAAACCAATGTTCATTGCTGGTCCACCCAAGACAATCAACTTAGCACCGATGGTGATTTCACCTTTTTGTGTATGCGATTTACGAATGTTACCTAAGCCACCCGCTAACATGATAGGTTTGTGATAGCCACGCACTTCATGGCCATTAAAACTAGTTACTGCCTGTTCATAGGTACGAAAATATCCAAGTAAGTTAGGACGACCAAATTCATTGTTAAATGCAGCGCCACCCAATGGACCTTCTAGCATAATATCTAATGCCGATACGATCCGTGACGGTTTGCCATAAGCGATTTCCCACGGCTGAATCAACCCTGGAATATGTAAATTAGAAACACTAAAGCCGACTAAACCTGCTTTTGGTTTAGAGCCTCGTCCAGTTGCCCCTTCGTCACGAATCTCACCACCAGAACCTGTTGCGGCACCTGCAAAAGGAGCAATAGCTGTTGGGTGATTATGGGTTTCAACTTTCATCAAGATATCAATGGCTTCTGCATGATACTCATATTGATGATTAACAGGTGATGGGAAAAAACGTCCCGCAGTATTACCTTCCATTACGGCTGCATTATCAGAGTAAGCAGAATGAACAAATTCAGGCGTGTGAGCGAATGTATTTTTGATCATCTTAAACAAAGATTTAGGCTGAACTTCACCATCAATTGTCCAATCAGCGTTAAATATTTTATGACGACAATGTTCAGAGTTTGCTTGAGCAAACATATATAATTCGATGTCATTTGGATTACGCTTAAGGCGCGTAAAACTGGTAAATAAATAATCCACTTCATCGTCAGCTAAAGCGAGACCATAGCTTATGTTGGCATCTACTAAGGCTTGTTTACCTTGTCCTAAGATGTCTACCGATGCAAAATGCCCTGGCGCCTCGGTAACAAACAAATTGTGAGCATCATCCATATCATCCAGTACAACTTGCGTCATACGATCATGAATCAGTGCTTTGACTTGCTGGCGTTGTTCATCAGTTAAATAGGCACTAGTCGTCAAATAATACGCTTCGCCACGTTCAACTTTGCTGACATTGGATAATCCACAATTGTGCGCGATATCAGTTGCTTTTGATGACCACGGTGAAATCGTACCAAAGCGAGGCGTCACTAAAAACAGCTCTCCGGCATGATCGAAATCGTTACGCTTAGGTCCATACGTTAATAACTTACCCAAGACTGCATGCTGTGCATCAGATAACTCAGTAGATACAGCGATAAAATGCACATATTGAGCATTAATAGCTGTGACAGGGAGACCTTGAGATTGACAAGCGTCGAGTAATTTTTGGTTGGCAAATTCAGATAACGAGGTGCTGCCGGGCAGGATTAACATAACGTGGATTCCAGACTGATGAAGGACAAATTTCAATGTCCAATTATAGAATAAATAAGACAATTTGATAAGAAACATTTACCATAGCAAGTATATCGGTTAACTTTTAACCTAACTGTCCGGTTAAAATATTTTGAGAAGGCAATGTCATGAATTATTCTTCGAGTTTGACGCCACAAATCCCACATTGGGCAAGGCTACGTTTTGCTATTGTGCTGCTGATGCTTGGAGCAATTTATGGCTGTTATGACTTTGCCAAACCGAGTAATGAGCTAAAACGTATTTTACAGGAAGACAAAATCGTCATTGCCACCGAATATGGTGCCAATTCTTACTATTTACAAAATGATCAACCCAGCGGTTTTGAATACGAGTTGGCACAAGGTTTTGCTGACTTTATTGGTGTAAAGTTAGAAATTAAACCTTATTACTCCGACGCGAACATGCTAAAAGATTTGCAGCACCAGCGGGTCGATGTCATAGCTTCACAATTTGCCTTTTCTGCCGAAACGTTGACTCAATTTAAATTAGGGCCTGCGTATCAATATTACACTCATCAAGTAGTGGTGCATCGTAATGCCCGATCTTTATCTGAATTAGATCAACTCAGCGGCAAGGTCTATGTCCAGCGCAATAGTCAGCAAGCGGCGATATTACAGGCTCAGCTTCCAGAAACCGACAATGATGCACTCAATTGGCAACAAGTTGATCAATATGATGACGAAGAATTGTTATTAATGGTCGCCGAACAAAAAATTGATGCGACGATTGCAAATTCAGCCTTAGTCAATGTCATGCGTCGACGGTACCCCGCAATAAAAATGGGGCTAGATTTGAATGTCACCGCAGCACAGCAATGGTTACTGCATCCTCATCAAGACGATTCTTTGCTCGGGGCATTATTAGAGTATTTTGGACAACTACAACAGAGCGGTGAATTTAGCCGTTTGATTGATAAGTATTTTGGCCACATTCGCGAATTTGACTATGTTGATACACGCGCATTTTTAGCTGCAATTGAAGAACAGTTACCCACTTATCAACCTTGGTTTGAGCAGTATTCGGGTGAATTTAATTGGCAATTATTAGCCGCAACCAGTTATCAAGAAAGTCATTGGAAGCGCAATGCTCGTTCACCTACCGGTGTAAGGGGACTGATGATGTTAACCCTTACCACGGCGAAGGAAGTAGGCATACAGTCACGACTTGATCCAGAGCAAAGTATTCGTGGTGGAGCGACTTATTTGCGCAGTTTATATAATCGTATTCCTGCTCGTATTAATGATCCTGATAAATTGTATTTTGCACTAGCAGCGTATAATCTTGGATTAGGGCACGTTGA
>Ga0206126_10002745_pt1 | contig 18584 bp, 18 predicted proteins | sample Helgoland_Spring_5_FD_148621 | JGI IMG/M metagenome (GOLD analysis project Ga0206126, IMG submission 148621) | Pelagic subsurface seawater microbial communities from Kabeltonne, Helgoland, North Sea - Helgoland_Spring_Bloom_20160412_1 | ecosystem: Environmental > Aquatic > Marine > Epipelagic ...
TGAAGATACTTCTGGTGTGACAATTAAATTTAAATATTCACCCCGCCGGGACGGAGATCTTGCTGCCTTTTGGGCAAATTCTTCAAAATCATCTGAAAAAATGAGTTGGAAACCAGAAAGAAATATAAAGAAGATTTGTGAAGATACCTGGCGCTGGCACAAGCTAAACCCAATGGGTTACGGAGTTTAATAATAAAATTTAAGTAAATATTTTAATTTGATAGCCGAAGGGATTTTGAGGGCGTTTGTATTTTTGTTTTCCTGCCCATTAAATCCATTAAAATCCATATGCGTTGATCCGTTTCATATGTTTCAACCTTAGCTATAAAATTGGCAAAAGGTCCGTTTAAAACCTTCACCTGATCGCCTTTTTTTAATTTTTGTATAGGCAGTAATTTACCCGATAAATCAAATCGATTCATCAAACTATCAACAAAGCTGGTAGGGATAGATTTAAGAATAGAATTAAAAGTAATTAAGCGAGATACACCGTAAGTGTTATTTATTTTATGCCACTCGGATTCTGCTCTGTTAAATCTGACAAACATGTAGCCTGGAAATAGAGGTTTAGAAGTATTTATAAACCGAGATAATTTTCGTGAAGTGGTATCATGCAGGGGTAAAAATACTTCAAATCCTTGTCGGGTTAAATTTTTTTTCGCTTGATAATGTGAATTTGATTTAAACTGTAGAATGAACCACTCTTTTGACATTTAAATATACCTATAATTTAGCGTTCATTTTTGAACAAAATATTTAATATTCTGAGATATTTTCTAAAAAATTATTAATTGAAAGTATTATTTTGATTATTTTTGTCAATTTGATTATTTTTGTCAAGATGTTTAATTAAAAATATACTATTATCATATAAGTATTATATATCCTACAGAATATAGTATCATTATAAGACAAATATACCGTTGACAGTAGTTGGAATAATATGCATGTTCATTTTTGAATATTATGAAAATATTTAGATTAATTTTTATATTAAAACTACGAAGTTTTGTCTCAAGGCTTCGTGCGGTAGCTATTAATGGCTAGTCGTCGCAAAGAGTATCAAGAAGACGCAAAATTGAGAGTGTTTCAAATAATAAGCAATAACCCTCAATTGACATCGCGGGAACTTGCTCAGAAAGTTGGAATTTCTAATGGCTCTGCTTACTATTTATTAATATCGCTTATTGATAAAGGATATATTAAGTTTGGAAATTTTAAAAATAGTGCACAAAAGACAAAATATTCTTATTTACTGACCCCAAAAGGTATTCGTGAGAAATCTTTTATTACAAGCAAATTTCTTGTGCGTAAAAAGCAAGAATATAAACTATTAAAAAAAGAGATCGCTGAATTAGAGCGGGATGTAGGTTCAAAGATATAATCGAAAAAATGCACATAAATCACAATATAATATCAAATTATGTAAAATTTAAATCAAATACAATAGATTGTAGCCTCCGGTAATATAAGGTTGCTGGCAGACAGCTGAGTTTTACGGCGATGTAAAAAGAATAATACTAAGAACTTTATACGGATAACTTAACAGGACCTGAATATGATAATATGATTGATTTTATTGTTAAAGATATTTCTTTGGCCAAGTTTGGCCGTAAAGAGCTTGATATTGCGGAAACAGAAATGTCGGGCCTGATGGCGCTGCGTGAAGAGTATGGCGATACCAAGCCTTTGTTGTCTGCGCTTATTGTGGGCTCATTGCACATGACTATTTGCAGTATTACTGATATGATTCATGCGCGTTACCAAAATGAAAAGTAAGAAAGATCCCTATTGACCCAGAATTTCATTCTTGAACAAACAACCTCTGCCTTGAGGCAGGCAATATGACGGAAACATCTATGGAAAACTCGACTATACTTTTAACAGGCGGCACCGGGTCTTTCGGGCATACTTTTGTTCCGATGACGCTGGAAAAATACAAGCCGAAGAAGATCATCATATTTTCGCGCGATGAGATGAAGCAGTGGGAAATGGCCAAACTGTTCAAAGGTAATGACAGGGTCCGCTTTTTCATCGGCGATGTGCGCGACAAGGAACGGTTGTATCGGGCACTCGATCAGGTGGATTACGTGGTCCACGCAGCCGCGACGAAGATTGTGCCGACGGCGGAATACAACCCGTTCGAATGCATCAAGACTAACGTTTTGGGCGCCATGAACCTGATCGATGCTTGCATCGACAAAAAGGTGAAAGGCGTTGTTGCCCTGTCCACTGACAAAGCCAGCAGCCCGATTAACCTCTACGGCGCAACCAAGCTGACCTCGGATAAGGTTTTTGTCGCCAGTAATGCCTATTCGGGCGAGCATGGAACTAAGTTTTCGGTGGTCCGCTACGGCAACGTAATGGGCTCGCGCGGTTCGGTCATCCCGTTCTTCCAATCGATCAGAGACACCGGCAAGCTGCCGATTACCGACCCGCGTATGACGCGCTTCATGATCTCGCTTGAACAAGGGGTCGAACTGGTCTGGCATGCATTTGACGACATGATTGGAGGAGAGATCTACGTAAAGAAGATCCCGTCGATGAACGTCACTGATCTGGCAAGCGTCGTTGCACCTGAGTGCTCACAAGAAGTTGTTGGCATTCGTCCGGGCGAGAAACTGCACGAACAGATGATCGGTGCGGAAGATTCTTACTACACCTACGAATATCGTGATCATTTCAAAATCTTGCCTGTGATAAACGATTGGGACAAAACGCCTGAACGCATCAAGGATGGCAAACTGGTTTCCGAAGGATTTGTCTATTCGAGTGATAATAACACTGAATGGATGACTAATGAAGAGCTTCACTCTTGGATCGAGAAGAACGCGTCGCGGATAGGAAAAATCTGATCATGATTCCCTATGGGCGACAAGACATCAGCCAGGCAGACATTGACGAAGTCGTTGGGGTTCTGAGGTCAGATTTTCTGACCCAGGGGCCGCAGGTGCCGCGCTTTGAGAAAGCGGTGCGCGAGAAGGTTGGAACAGATTATGCCTTGGCGGTCAACAGTGCAACCTCGGCCCTTCATATTGCGTGCCTCGCGCTCGAGCTGAGTGATGGCGATCTGCTCTGGACTTCGCCGATCACCTTTGTAGCTTCTGCAAATTGCGGGCTCTATTGCGGTGCTGATGTCGATTTTATCGATATTGATCCGCGTAACTTCAATCTCTGCCCGACGGCGCTTGAAGCAAAATTGGTTGAGGCCGAAGCAGTGGATCGACTCCCCAAGGTCGTGGTTGTCGTGCACATGTGCGGCCAGTCTGCCGATATGGAAAAGATCGCGGCCCTCGGGAACAGATATGGCTTCCACATTGTTGAGGACGCCTCGCACGCTATCGGTGGCGAGTATCAGGGCGCCTATATCGGAAATTGTCGCTTCAGCGATATTGTTGTGTTTAGCTTCCATCCGGTTAAGATAATCACCACTGCCGAAGGCGGTATGGCTGTAACCAATGATCCTGTACTTGCTCAGAAGATGGAGCTTTATCGCAGTCATGGTGTTACTCGCGATCCATCGTTAATGACGCGTGAACCAGATGGGCCCTGGTATTATCAACAGGTCGATCTGGGCTACAATTACCGCATGCAGCCCTTGGGCTCAGCCAGATGCATCGGCTGGACGCTTTCGTGACGCGTCGCCATGAGCTTGCCGAGCGCTACGACCGCCTTCTAAACGAACTGCCATTGGTTACGCCCTGGCGTGCGGACGAAACCTACTCGGCTTTTCACCTCTATGTCGTGCGTCTGAGGCTTGATAAAATCACTCAGTTGCGCCGTGAGGTGTTCGAAGCCCTGCGCGCTATGGGGATTGGGATCAATGTCCACTATATTCCGGTACACACACAACCTCATTACAGCGCGATGGGGTTCAAGTTAGGCGATTACCCAGAAGCCGAACGCTACTATGAACAGGCAATCAGCCTGCCCCTCTTCGCTACGATGACCAACGATCAACAAGACAAAGTGGTCCAGGCGTTGCAAAAAGTGCTGTAAAATGAAACTGGCTCTTGGCACCGCTCAGTTTGGATTGGACTATGGTGTGGCCAACACCACGGGACAGATCCATGCCGAGGTCGCCGCTGCGATCCTCAAGCGTGCTCGCAGCCTAGGTGTTAGCGTGCTCGACACAGCGATCGCCTATGGCAATAGCGAAACCGTGCTAGGGTCTCTCGGCACCACTGATTTTGATATTATTACCAAGCTACCAGGTCATGCCGAAGACGAGGACGATCTTGGCACCTGGGTCGACATGCAAATAGAGCAATCCTTTGGCAGGCTGGGCGTCGATGCTGCCTACGGCGTGCTTTTGCACCGGCCTGCGCAATTACTGGCTGCGCATGGCAACAAACTCTTTGACGCCTTACTGCGATTGAAGGCTGAAGGAAGGGTATCGAAGATCGGGATTTCGATCTACGATCCCGAAGAGCTCGAGGCGCTGAACGGGCGGTTTGCATTCGATCTTATTCAAGCCCCGATGAACATCATCGACCGCCGTCTGGTGACATCAGGATGGGCGGACCAGCTGAAGGCGGATGGCGTTGAAATCCACACGCGGTCGGCCTTTCTTCAAGGCTTGCTTCTTATGCCCAAACAGGCACGTCCAGCCAAATTCACCCCTTGGGCACCGATATGGGACGAATGGGAGCGCTGGCTTTTGGCTAGCGCTCTGACCCCCACTGAAGCCTGTATCCGATATGTCAGCAATGTCGCGCAGGTGGACCGGGTCGTTGTCGGAGTTGACAGCGTCGCACAGCTAGAAGAGATTGCGGGCGCCATCGGCGCGCCGCTTAACGACTGGCCGGACTTTTTGGGTGTGGAAGATCTGCGTTTTCTTAACCCAGCTTTATGGAGCCAGCTATGAAAATTGTTGCAATCGTACAAGCCAGAATGAGGTCGACCAGACTGCCCAACAAGGTCATGAAGCCGATCGGTGGCCGTCCAATGATCGAATTGCTTCTGGAACGGTTGGCGCATTCAGCCGAGCTGGATCAGATCGTGGTTGCGACCTCCACGTGCGAGTGGAACCAGCCGCTGGCCGACCATGTTGAAAAACTTGGCTATGTCTGCGTGCGAGGCAGCGAAGAAGATGTGCTGGATCGCTTTGTCACCGCCACTCGTCAGGTCGGGGCCGATGTGGTTGTGCGTATCACCGGCGATTGCCCTCTGGTTGATGCCGGCCTCGTGGACGCGGCGATCAACCAGTTCTCAAGTGAGGGCGTGGATTATCTGTCAAACGCTGCCATCGCGTCCTACCCGGATGGACTAGACATCGAGGTCTTTTCTGCCGCCGCTCTGGAACGCGCAGGCCAAGAGGCGCAGGATAACTTTGACCACGAACATGTGACGCCCTATTTGCGCCGCCCTGGTCTGTTTATGACGGGCGCCATGATAAATGCGCAAGACCTGTCTTCGATGCGCTGGACGGTCGATGAACCGGTGGATTTCGAGGTGATTAGCCAGATCTTTGATCATTTCGCGCCCGAAATCCTGTTTCCTTGGACTGAGGTTGTGAACTTGGTCCACGAAAATCCTGACTTGTTTGCACTCAACTCAACCATCACTCGCAATGAAGGAGCCACCATGGGCAACGGACAAAAACTTTGGAAGCGTGCGAAAGCTGTTATTCCCGGAGGCAATATGTTGCTTTCGAAGCGTGCCGAAATGTTCGCACCCAAGCAGTGGCCTGCGTATTTCAGTAAGGCTAAGGGCTGTGAGGTCTGGGATCTTGACGGCAAGCAATACACCGATATGTCGTTCATGGGGATCGGAACCAACGCCCTTGGCTACGGGCATGATGAAGTCGATGCCGCAGTGACGGTGACGGTTCAGAACGGCAACATGTCGACGCTAAACGCACCTGAAGAAGTTTACCTAGCTGAGAAGCTTGTCGAAATTCATCCCTGGGCAGATATGGTGCGCTTTGCGCGGTCCGGAGGCGAGGCCAATGCGATCGCGATCCGAATCGCGCGTGCGGCCTCTGGGCGCGCCAAGATTGCAGTTTGCGGCTATCACGGCTGGCATGACTGGTACCTTTCGGCCAACCTTGGCGATGATCAGACGCTTGCTGGGCATCTTTTGCCTGGGCTGGAGCCAAATGGCGTTCCTGGAGATTTGAAAGGAACCATACACCCCTTCAGTTACAACAACTTCAATGAGCTTGAAGAGATTGTTAAAAACCATGATATTGGTGCGATCAAAATGGAGGTCGTGCGCAACCATGGGCCGCAGGACAACTTCCTGCACAAGGTTCGCCAGCTTGCGACCGAGCACAATATCGTACTGATCTTTGACGAATGCACCTCGGGGTTTCGTCAGTCCTTCGGCGGGCTGCACAAGATTTATGATGTTGAGCCTGATGTCGCTGTTTTTGGCAAGACGCTGGGTAATGGATACGCCGTTTCTGCTGTGATTGGTCGACGCGAGGTCATGGAAGCCGCGCAGACGACTTTCATTTCCAGCACGTTCTGGACAGAGCGCATTGGCTCGGCTGCGGCGTTGAAAACGCTGGAAGTGATGGAACGTGAGAAATCGTGGGATTACATCACCGAGATGGGAAACAAAGTCATAGTGGGCTGGCAGAAACTTGCAGATTCCCATGGCCTGACGATTGAACATTCGGGGTTGCCCTCGCTTGCGGGCTATACGTTCAAGAGCGACAACGCGCTGGCCTACAAGACACTAATTACGCAAGAGATGCTGAGCAAAGGCTATCTTGCCGGCACTGCCACCTACACCAGCATGGCTCACACCCAGGCAACCCACGACCGCTATTTCGAAGCGCTCGATCTAGTTTTTGCGCAGATCAAAGACTGCGAAGATGGCCGTGACGTAGGCGAGCTACTCAAGGGCCCGATCTGTCACAGTGGTTTTAAACGGCTCAACTAAACTATGGGAGTTAGCTTTTGTACATACGCATGACTTCAATCGAGACAGAGCATATGATGCAGTACCTAACATTGGCCACTGTATTTGCTGAACATTGCGCAAACTTTCAATTAATGAACGAAAGTACAATCTGATTTTGGAAAGATACGATGAAGAAACAAATTAAAATTAACGATCGTATAATTGGATACGGCGCATCTCCCTACGTAATTGCGGAAATGTCTGCGAACCATAACGGTGATATCAATACAGCGTACTCAATAATAGAAGCTGCAAAATCGACAGGTGCTGATGCGGTCAAAATTCAAACTTATACGCCAGATACAATTACGCTCAATTCACAAAACGAAGAGTTCGTTATTCAAGGTGGGTTATGGGACGGCCGCACTCTTTATGATTTATACGAAGAGGCACATATGCCATGGGATTGGCACAAACCTTTGTTCGACCATGCGCGAAAAGTTGGGATCACAATATTTAGCTCGCCCTTTGATACAACCGCTATTGATTTGCTAGAGGACCTGGGGGCGCCTGCCTATAAAATTGCTTCGTTTGAGGCGATTGACCTACCGTTGATCCGATATGCAGCCAGCACAAAGAAACCGATGATTATTTCGACTGGCATGGCCGATCAAACAGAAATTTCCGAGGCAGTCGATGCGGCAAAATCTGCCGGCTGTACGGATTTGGCGATATTGCATTGCATCAGTGGATATCCCGCACCAGCCGAGGATTATAATTTAAAAACTATCCCAGATATGATTGATAGGTTTGGTCTAGTCACCGGCCTATCAGATCACACTTTGGACAATACAACTGCTATTTCCAGTGTTGCTTTAGGCGCAGCGATTATTGAAAAACATTTTACCCTTGATCGCAATGCTGGCGGACCTGATGATAGCTTTTCTTTAGAACCAGCTGATATGGCCGCCTTGTGCCGTGATGCAAAAATTGCATGGGCTGCCTTGGGCCAAGTTGATTATGGCCGCAAGTCAAGTGAACAGGGAAATGTCCAGTTCCGTCGATCATTATACGTTGTCCGAGATATGGCCCCTGGTGAGACCATAACCCCAGATACGGTGCGTTCTGTGCGCCCGGGCTACGGCATGGCCCCAAAGCACCTGGACACTGTGTTGGGCAAGATCACAACCTGCGACATCGTAGCCGGAACGGCTTTGACCGCAGAGTTGTTTGAGTAATCCCATCGTGACTCAAAAACGTCTCGGGCCTGTCCATCCCGAGGTGAAACCATATTTCGAGCGGAGAGACTGGCGTTGAAATTCAAGAGCCTGAAAAGACAAATTGACATCGTTTTTTTGCTGCCCTGGTGGCTTCTCCTTGTCGTGTTCACGCTCCAAGCGTCGGCCGTTGCGCTCGAACTGCTTACCGCGATGTTTGTTGCCAGTCAGGTAAGTGGTCAGGCGTCGTTTCTTAGCGAAGTCATTCTAAGATATATCACCCCCAATCTTCTGGCAACAGTGGTTATCGGCACCATTGCCGTTGCGTTTATTGTGCGGCTTACCGCGCTTCACTTGGAAAAGCAGACCGCCCAGAGCTACCGTGCGATTCTCACCAAGGAAACGATTGCCGGATATGGTCGCCAGGATTTCAAATCTCTACTGATCCGGGACCATTCCGAAATGTCGAAGTCTTTGACTTCACAAATGGATCTTATGGTCGGCTATTCGATCGAGAGCATGATCTCGATCGGCGGCGCTATCCTTTCACTGATCATACTAATCGTAGCACTGTGCATTTATAATCTGACAACGACCGTGATTACATTCGGCGCGATAGCTCTCTATTTCTTTACTGCCTCCTATCTGACCCACAAGACACAAAACCAGTTCGGAGATGGCTTTGAGAAGGCGATCCAGCAGCGTCAGCGCAATGCTCAAGAACTTTTTTTTGACATACGCAAATTCAAGATTGATGGAGAACGAATAGAGATTGATGAGGATCTTGACCACATCAACCACACCATCACGCAAAGCATTACGCGCTCGAACACGCTGGGACAATTCCCAAAAATGTCGCTGGAGTCCGTGTTGGTGATTCTAGTTCTCTACGGCACGCAAAAAAGTTCGAGTAGCATCGCTCAAATGTCGGGCGATCTCATTGTGTTCGGCCTAGCCGCGCTGCGACTATTGCCGATTGTGCAGAAAATCTACTTGTCTAGTTCCCATCTAGTTTTTGGTGAGAAACTGACCATCCATTTCCATGACATCATCTTTGGAAGCGGCCCAGTAGAAACATCGGCCACAAAGCTCGGCTTTTTTGAAACGCTCCGGATACAGGATGTTACCTATCTGACCTATGACGAAAAAAACAGGATTCAGGTGCCTAATTTCACGATTTCGCGAGGTGAGATAGTTGCCATTATCGGCCCATCTGGAACCGGCAAGACCACATTCGTCGATGTTCTGGCTGGGCTACACACTCCACTCACTGGCGAGGCCTTCATTGATGACAGACTGCTCGACCAAGCCGCAAACAAATATCTGAATTTCGGATACGTTACTCAGAAGGCCTCATTGCGTTCGGGAACTGTGGCCAATCTCTTGCGTCAGTCGGGTTATGAGGATGTCAAAATGGAGGGTGCTATGAACATGTTTGAGCTGCAGGAAATCCCACTAGATCATGTAATCGGCGAAAATGCCCGAAACCTGTCCGGGGGGCAGACCCAGCGCCTGAACCTACTTCAGAGCATTGGCAAGGAAGATCACATCAAGATTTTTGACGAAAGCTTCAACGCAATCGACCCGAGCCAGCGGATGCGGGCTTTCGATGCCATACGGGCCCTCGCACCAGACCTAACTGGCATTCTCATAACCCATGATCCTGACATTACAAAGCGGTGCGACCGGGTATATCGGTTCAAAGGTAACCAGCTTGTGGAGGTGAAAAAATGATTTTAGGCCTTGCAGGCTTTGACGCCACTATTACGGCAGCCATAAAGGAAGCTTATACGGGAGATCTGCTCAGACCTGAGGATGTCGGATTCGATACGGCAGCCGCAGACAAAGGTCTTGTTAATCTTCACGCGGCCTACCCCTTAGCCCCTGTCCAGGATCTGACAGTGGATCAGCTTCGGTTACTGAAGGCTGATTTTGATCACTACTCAACCCGCCGCCGGCTGTTGCTCAACCACGAAGAACAGCATCTGCTGTTTTTACACGTTCTAAAGCGATCAGCGGACTATCTGGACCGTGTAGATGCACTTCTGATGAGCAACCTACCTCATGAGGGTGCCGGTTCGATTCTGTCACGACTGGCACAATTCAAGGCAGTACCAGTTTGCTATTTCACCCCCAGCATCTTTGATGGCTACGCCTATCTCTCCAAATCCTGTGACAGGTTTTACAAAGAGCTAGAAACAAACGATAATCCGCCGCAGATTTTGATCGACAACACCGCCAAACAGTCTGTAACCTATATGGCCCCTGTTCCGGGCGTGCCGCTAGTCAAACGTCTGAGGTCAAAGCTCAATACGTTCCGTGAATTTTGCCAGTATTCCAAAGACTACGGGGTCAGACTATTTCTGCGCCAGCTATTGGCGCGGCATTTCCATGCGGCTTATCGAACGATGCCGTGGCAGAAAGGTTTTCATCCCAATACCTCTGGTAATCATTTGAATATCTACTTCCCGCTCCATTTGCAGCCAGAGATAACAACCTCATTCATGGGTCAAATCTATACTGATCAGTGCCTCGCAATTTCATCGTTGATTGCGGTACTAAAATCGCAGGATCACGCCTTCACGATCTACGTTAAGGAAAATCCTAAACAGTCTTTTGATCAGCGCCAATTCCTGCATCTGCTGCAGTCGGATGAAGTGATCATGGTCGACCGAACCGTGCCTTCCAACCAGCTGATCGAAGAGTGCGATATCGTCGCCACGATTGGGGGCACCGCCGGTTGGGAAGCGGTGAAATGCGGCAAACCTGCGCTGATTTTTGGAACAACCTGGTATGAAAGCGCACCCGGCGTCATCATTTTTAATGATCTGCTGACGCAGAAGTGCAAGATATCCAAGGATCTGGTAGACATAGGCCTAGTCAACCAGTGGTTCGGCGCACATCTGTCTGCTTTGCACGCGTGTCAATTGGACCCCGATACGAAATCCTTTGTTCCGCTCTTTGACCGCTCTGTTGAAACGGTCGTAGGCATTCTCGGCAACATGGACGAAGTCAGGACCTGAGATGACTGACCAAAGCACAAAAAAAACCTTTCTGTTCCTGCTTTCGGACGCCCCGGGATTTTGCGAATTTTTCCCGATGGTGGGCGCTGAACTGCAACTTCAGGGTCATGATGTGATCTACGCCTCGGATTCAACACACGTCACCTTTCTCGCCCGGCATTTCCACCCAACGTTACAAATCGCAGAACTGAGTTTGTTCGCCACACAACGCAGCGAGACCGATTTTGTCATCAACCGAGGTGGTTTGGCTGATTGGGAGCGCGTCATTCGCTTCTTCAAGCCTAACGCGAAAGCCAAGGCCGCCTTCAAATTTAACATGCTCTATGCCAGCGCATTTCCGGCGCGGCTGCATGAAAAGCAGGCATTTGACGTTGTCTTCTCGGAGTCCCCAGCAGGGGTCTATACCGCGGCCTTTTTCGACTTTTGCAAGCAAAATGGCATAGCTTGGGTTGGGTTCGAGGTCTCGCGTATCAGCGGTTATTGGGAGTTCCCCAAAAGCGACATTGCATTTGAAGTCGATGAATCCAAGCTTATGGCTCTGGTGTGCAATTATTTGGCCAAAACATCGGGGCCCAAGATCAGCCCGCCAAGCTACATGAACGCCAAGAGCTTAGTGAGTGGGACCAATGTCAGCCTGACAGCGAGGCTTCTGGACAGCAAAAAACTGGAAGAATACAAACTCGTATTACGCTCAACCCTTGCTAACAACCGCACGTTTTTCGGCCTCCCACCTACCAAGAAATACTTTAAAAGCCTCCAAAGGATACTGTTGCGCAAAGCCCGGATGATGATGAAAAAGGCGTTTCCATCGGAACCCACCACTTTGCCTAAGCAAACAGGCAAGACAATCTTTTACCCACTGCAATTTCATCCCGAAGCATCAACCTCGATGGCGGCGGCGCAGTTTCTCGACGAGTATGATATACTGTTATTTCTAGCCACACAGATGGACGGTGATGCCACTCTGTTTGTGAAGGACCATCCTTCAATGGAAGGGCTTAGATCAGCGGCGGAGGCACGCGCATTTGCTGCCCTGCCCAACACCGCCTTCATAGAGCCGTCGGTCAAATCGGCTGAATTGATTGACGGCTGCGACCTGACCTTGGCGCTGACCAGCACTGCGGCACTGGAGGCCTTGATGCGCGGTAAGCCCGTGGTCGTTTTAGGAGACGTCTTTTTCAATTCGCACCGCAATTGCCGATTTGCGCGCAGCAAATCCGAAGCGCTGGAACTGATTGCCGAGTATTTCAACGGTGCATGGGCTGCAGAACTTGAGGGAATTGACAACTACAATTCTACTTTCCTGAAATCCCATTTACAGAGGGGGCTTCAGTTTGAGCTAGGGTTCTACGATACTGACGAATTACGTGAGAAAGCCCCGGTGCTCGCCCAAGAGCTGGCTCGCGCTCGGTACGATGTCCATGGCTAACAAGATAAGACAGGCGATGCTCCTTATCGCGCCGCTAGAGGGGGCCGTTACCGGTCAGGCGGAAATCTCACGTGCTGTTGCGCACGCGCTCGCCCGGACTGCCAAAGTCTTTCCGATCAATACAAATTTCGAAAGCATGGGTACGTTGGAGAAGGTTCACGCACAGATCGGAGCTTTGGCGCGGATAATTAGCAAATCCGGCCGTTATGATCGCGTTTACCTATCGTTCAAGCGCGGTGGGATCAGCGTGCTTTTCGACCACATCTTTCTACTGGTAGCCCGGATGATGCGCCCTCGTCTAGTTGTCGGGCATCTGCATGGCAACGAAATGTTTGGGAATGAAAAAGTGGGCTGGATACATAGTATATTCGCCCGAAACCTAAAAATGTGTGATCAGGTAATTTGCCTGAATTCCTATCAGAAAGACCAGCTGGAGACTGTCTTTCAGGTGAAAAATTGTACTGTCCTTTCTAATTTTTCCAGTCTTTGCCTTCTTCAGTCGGATCTGGAGACCAGGCTGTCAGATCGTCAGTACCGAGGCGGCTTGAATGTGATGTATTTTTCCAACCTGATGCTGGAAAAGGGCATCATGGATTTTCTTGACATCGCAGCCATGGCAGAGGATGGCATTCAGTTCAGCGTTTTCGGCAAGCTAATGAAGGACAACGCGCCTGATGCAATCACAATCCGCAATCGGCTCGATGACTTACCTGCGAACACTCGCTATTTAGGCCCTGTGTATGGTGATGATCGTTTGTCTGCCTTGGCCCCAATCGACGTGATCCTGTTTCCATCTTCCTACGCAACTGAAGCTCAACCGCTTGTCATCATCGAGGCGATGAGCATGGGCATCATTCCAGTTGTCTATGATCGTCCCTATGCATCAGACCTTGTTCCGCCACAGAGTGACGCTGGCGTCAGGGTACAGGAGCAGGCACTGGATGATATTGTTGCACTCCTTCACCGTTTGCGGGATGATCCGGAGCTAGTGACCTTAATGCGTCGCGCCGCCTGGACAGGCTCTCAAAAATTTTCACACGAGAAGTTCAAACGTACGATTGCAGGACTGATGCAAACCGGCAAAGAGGAACAGCATTGAGCGCACTCGAAAACCTATCGTGTAAAAGGTGGAGCGTTGACTATAACCGATACTGAAGCGATGCTCGAATGGCAGAATTCTCTATTGGCAAAATCGACATCGAGGGGATTAAACATGTTCTGTTCAGCGAATAGTACAGATTGGGGCGATCAATTAAAGGCGCTGTTTATCGAAAATCATGAATGGATTTTTCCCGGCGAAGCCAATAGTGCAAGTTCCCTGAAGGTCGCCGGCAGAAAGAACCTGGATTTCCTAATCAACGGTAAGAAAGTCTTTTCCATTGAAAACGACCACTGACATTACACCTCACGAGCTTCGCTCAGACAAGGGTTTTTCGCTGCGGCTGCTTACCCTGCGGGAAACGCCGTTTCGCTGGCTGTTCCTCGTTGCGGCGTTTTTCCCTTGGGTAAGCTTCAACACTAATTCGTTAGATATGCAGCCGTGGCCGCTGATCTTTGCCCTCTGCCTAATTGTCATGGACGGAAAGATGATCCTGTCCAGAACATTGATATACGCGACTATCCTGTTGATTATCGGTTTTTTCATGGCCATATTTGCATCGAACAGCGTAAACTTTCTCGCTTTGCGCGCGTTTTACCAATTCTTTTCAGTTTTTATCTTCTTCGCCGCGACTAATTCGATTATTAGACGGCGCTACGAAATCCGGCCTCTTGTAAAAGTTTTCAACGTCATCTGGATCCTTGCGGGGCTGGTGGAACTTCGCTTCCCGATGGTTCTCGCGATTTTCGGAAAGGTCCGGACCTCGACGGGACGGGGTGTCACCTCATTCGCACCCGAGCCAAGCTTCTTTGTAGCCTATCTTATTTTCAGTTCCGCCCTTTTGTTTGTACTGGATGGCTACAGCGTCAAAAAGTCCAAGTGGGTACACCTTTTCAACGTCATGGCGGTAATTCTGCTAGCAAAATCCGCAATTGGTATGGCCTATCTGATGGTTTTGGTCTTGTGCTATTTTGGCTATTTGCTACTGCGGCGAAGGCCTAAAAAACTGGGACTGTATCTTCTTGTTTCTGCAGTTTCAATGACAGTGCTTGTTCCGGTTTTGCTCAAGCTGACCGAGACAAATACAAGAGCGCTGGATCTGATACTGAAGTTGGCGACCAAAGGCCCATTATTGCTCGTCAAGATTGATGCCAGTATCAATGAGCGCGCTGCCCACGTTATTTTGTCGATACATGCAGCGCTTCAGAATTTCTTTATTCCACTTGGTTTTGACACGTTTTCCGAAATCCGACTGGAGGTCCAAAGATTCTATAACGGTTTTTTCTGGCAAGCGACAGGTACCGACAAAATCATGTCGTGGTTTGGAGAATGGATCTATACTCTTGGTATTTTTGGTGTTTTTGGGTTGGTGCTCTTCTATGTAAACTTCCCGAAATTACCGAGCGAAGGAAAATGGACCCTTCTGGCTGTTTCGATAATCCTGTTTTCCGCAATTCCAGTCAGCTTTCCACTCGTCGCAATTTTATTTGCCTACATGTCAAGAGACAGAAATGACAGTTAAAATCACCATCATCACCGCTGTTTATAACCGTTCCGCCACTATAGGGCAGGCAATCGAGAGCGTTGCTGCCCAGAGCTATGACAATATCGAGCATTTGGTCATTGATGGTGCCTCATCCGACGAAACTTTGCTAGAAGTCCAAAAGCATTCTCACGCGCACATCCGGGTTATCAGCGAGCCTGACAAAGGGATCTACGATGCCTTGAACAAGGGCATGATAATCGCGACTGGTGACGTCATAGGTTTGATGCATAGCGACGATTTTTTTGCTCACAATAACGTGCTGACTAATGTGGCGCGCGTTTTTGAAGCGACTCAGGCTGCTGCCGTTTTTGGTGATCTTGATTATGTTTCCGCGACAGATCCGTCGAAGGTTATCCGTCGTTGGAAGTCTGGCAGTTATTCACACACCAAGCTAAGGTGGGGGTGGATGCCGCCACATCCGACACTTTACGTCCGGCGCGAAGTGATCGAGCGTTTCGGCGGCTACAATACCGATTACCGCATCGCGGCTGACTACGAGGCCATTTTGCGGTGGTTTGGACAAGCGGGCATCCTCTCGGTCTATCTACCTGAGACCATGGTCAAGATGCGTGTTGGAGGCGAGAGCAATCGCTCGCTAGAACGCGTCATACGCAAAAGTTGTGAAGACTATAGTGCCTTGCGAAGTAATAATTTGGGAGGGCTTGGCGCTCTTGCTTGGAAAAACCTGAGAAAAATTCCGCAGTTTTTAAGAAGTTGAATAGATCCCACCATTTGAGAGAGATCTTTCGTGCTCAGCGCTTGCACCTTTTTGAGAAAAATGGAATTACTTCAGTAGAAAATAATTGACGCTTATAAAAATCACAGTGTTAATGCACTGAACGAAGTGAAGCGTCTTTGTAAAGGGTTTTACTTTTTATTTCTGGGACTATTAACGGGACATTGGCTAGAGGACGTAGGAAATCATGAACATCAAACAAGCTAGAGAAATTGTCATATCGGCAATCAATAACGCTTTAGAGGATAAGGCAGAAATTACAGAAGATATGCAGCTTATTGGTGGCGAGTCGTTACTTGATTCTATGAAGTTAGTTGAAGTGTGCCTTGCGCTCGAAGATTTGGCAGATGAGCATGGGTTTGAGTTCGATTGGACATCCGAAACAGCGATGTCAAAATCGCGTGGTATGTTCAGGAGTGTAGCCGCACTCGCAGAAGAGTTCGCAACTCAATCGGAGGTTTAAGTGATTATTGTTACTGGGGCAAGTCGTGGACTGGGGCAAGCAATAACTGAACGTCTCATTGAGAGAGGTGAAGAAGTAACAGGGTTAGCTCGCAACACAAGCGGACTGAAAATAAACGCTATTGAATGTGATGTAAGTGATTATGCCTCAGTAAAAAATGCTTCAAAAGAAGTGAAGCGGATGAAACAGCCAGTTAAAGCATTTATCAATGCGGCTGGTGTAGCTTCCATGAACATGGCAGTGACAACAGATGAATCAACAGTACAGAAGTTGATACAAACAAATCTCGTTGGAACTATTTATTGTTGTCAGTTATTTGCTCCCATCATGCTTCGTCAGAAACAAGGTAGCTTTATCAATTTCTCGACGATAGCTGTAGCATTAGCTCTAAAAGGTGAGTCTGTTTACGCAGCGTCTAAGGCTGGAGTTGAATCATTCTCTCGTACATTCGCAAGAGAGATGGCTGACTTCAATGTGAAAGTGAATTGTATTGCTCCAGGGCCAATACGTACTGATCTACTACGCGGAATTACGGATGCGCAAATTGAAAAAATTACATCACAACAAGTAATACAGAAGCAATTCCAAAAGTCGGATGTGTGTGATCTTGTTGAATTATTGCTTGACGAAAAGGCCTCATCACTCAGCGGTCAAGTATTGAACGTGGGTGGTGTCTAATGGATATACTAGAAAAGCTGTCCGGACGATGGAGTGGAATAGACTACCCATTCTTGACTCATTCAAGTGGATCGTTGAGGTTTGATGAAGTTGCAAGTCAGCAGTATGTTGACTTGTCAGAAGTAAACAGTGGTGATGTTGTTGCTCTCATTGGTGACTTTAATCCTAAGTCGATCCTTACTCTTATACAGCTAATTGATAAGAACGTAATTCTTGTTCCACTTACAGTTGATACAAGAGCTCAGCATGAGTATTTCTTTGAGTCAGCCCTAGTAGATGTTGTCATAGAAGGTGATGAAGTTAAACGCCTTAGTCATAGCAAAAATCATGAATTGATTGATAATCTAAGATTAAAAGAACATGCTGGATTAGTCCTTTTCTCAACTGGTACTACTGGACGCCCCAAAGCGATATTGCATGATTTAACACTGTTCATGCAGCGTTTTGAAACACCACGTCCCACACTTAAAACGATAAATTTCTTGTTGTTCGATCACATAGGTGGGCTCAATACACTGCTTCATACTTTATTTAACAAAGGAACAGTCGTTGCACCAAAATCGCGCAGTGTAAAAGACATCTTAGCTACATGTGCTGAACATGAAATTGAAGTTCTTCCTACCACACCCACTTTTCTGCGGATGATGTTAATGAGCGGGCTAATCCCAGATAGTGTTCCGAAGTCGTTAAAAATCATTACATACGGCACCGAGCGTATGGATCAACCTACACTAGATGCGCTTTGTGAGTTGTTGCCTAACGTCGAATTTAGGCAAACGTTTGGTATGTCTGAGCTCGGAATTGTGCGTGTAAAGAGTGAATCCTCTAATAGTCTCTTTATGAAGGTTGGTGGTGAAGGCGTAGAGACACGAGTTGTTGATAACGTACTAGAAATTCGTTCACAGACTAGAATGCTAGGGTACCTAAATGCGGAAAGCCCCTTTGATGAAGAAGGTTGGTATAACACCAAAGATATCGTTGAAGAGCGTGACGGCTTCTACAAAGTTACTGGTCGGACGAGTGAGGTGATAAATGTTGGTGGGCTGAAATTTATGGCTTCTGAGGTTGAGCGAGTTGCCCTTCAATACGCGTGTGTTGAACTTGCTAAAGCAATAGCAAAACCAAATCCGATTACTGGACAACATGTAGAATTAACAGTTCAATCCGCAGATGATACCGAAGTAGACAAAGTTGGCTTGAAAACGTTTCTTGGTGAACAACTGCCAAACCACATGATGCCTAAGCGTATAAAAATAGCATCAGTGGCGGTCGGACATAGATTTAAGAGAACTTAACATGGAAATAACTTACAATTTTCTGCTACTTCCAACCACAAAGATAAATATTGCGGAAGTTCTGCGAGATGCAGGGAAATCACAAGATGAATGTGATCAAACGATAGCTACAACAGGTATAAAGATGCTTGGCCATGTAGGCGACAGATCATTTAGTGAATTTGCTTTGAGCGGCTTAGGTAAGATAAGTGCAGAACACGACAATATTTTCATCGATGTGGATGCGGTCATAGTAGTCTCACAATC